>Ga0209639_1000588_pt1 | contig 48532 bp, 55 predicted proteins | sample EPASupsiteHSE605_FD_187268 | JGI IMG/M metagenome (GOLD analysis project Ga0209639, IMG submission 187268) | Bioremediated contaminated groundwater from EPA Superfund site, New Mexico - Sample HSE6-05 (SPAdes) (version 2) | ecosystem: Environmental > Aquatic > Deep subsurface > Groundwater >... | reverse complement strand
GAGTAGGTGTTTTGAATATGGGTTACTCAAGGCCCGAAGTTGTTGAGGCAGTAAAGTCTCAGGCAGAAAATTATTTTCATGCAATGTTCAATATCACTACCCATGAAGGCTATGTTGCATTAGCTGAAAAAATTAATGAAATAGCTCCCGTAAAAGGTGATAAGAAGAAGACTTTCTTTACAAACAGCGGTGCAGAAGCAGCTGAAAATGCAGTTAAACTAGCCAAGGCATTTACAAAGCGTCCTAATATCATCGTATTTACCGGTGCTTTCCACGGCAGAACAGCACTAACCATGGCTATGACTTCCAAGAAGTCTTATGCCGTAGGTATGGGCCCTTTTCCTGATGGTGTATACCGGGCACCATATCCTTATCTCTACCGTAAACCGGAAGGTTTATCTGATGAAGAAGCGATTGCTTATTTTATAGGAAAATTAAAAGATGTATTTGAGGAAGCTTCACCGGCAGATTATGTAGCGGCTATCGTACTGGAGCCGCTGCAGGGTGAAGGTGGATTCATTCCAGCTCCGATCGAATGGGTAAAAGCAGTTCGCCAGATCTGTGATGAAAAAGGCATTCTGTTAGTGGTGGATGAAATACAAACGGGTTTCTGCAGAACGGGTAAGATATTCGCTTCCTGTTACTGGGCAGAAGCCGGATGTGCACCGGATATTCTTGCTGCTGCTAAATCAATTGCTGCAGGTGTGCCCATCAGCGCAATCTGTGCCAGAGCTGAAATTATGGATGCAGTACCCGGCGGAGTCATCGGAGGTACGTTTGGAGGCAATGCACTGGCATGTGCTTCGGGATTAAAGACAATTGAAATCATGCAGAAAGAGGATTTTCCCGGAAAAGCTCAAAAAATCGGTGCAAGATGCTTTGAAGTATTCAACAGCTGGAAGGAGAAATACCCGGTAGTTGGAGATGTAAGAGGGCTCGGTGCCATGATTGGCATAGAATTTGTAAAAGATAAGGTAGCCAAAGAACCAAATGGCGAATTGGTAAGCAAGTTAGTGTCTTATTGTGCACAACATGGACTTATCGTCGAAAATGCTGGTACTTATTCAAATGTAATACGTTTTTTAGCACCGCTTGTAATTACAGATGAGCAGCTTGAGGCAGGCTTTAAAATAATGGAAGACGGAATCAAAGAATGTATGTAATTGCAGATGACGGAGGTATGGTATAAATGTTACATCAGTTTAGAGTAATGCCTGCAATTTATCAGGCAGATACCTGCAGGGAATTTTGTGAGGAATTTCAGATCGGCGAAGGCGATCTGATTCTTACCAATCCTTCTTATTTCGATGGATATTTTAAGGGATATATCAAAGGTGCGACGGTTGTTTACCTGAAGAAATATGGAACAGGAGAACCTACCGACTTAATGGTGGAGGCCATCTATCAAGACATTATGAACATCCCGTATAAGCGTGTTATTGCAATTGGAGGAGGAAGTATTATTGATATTTCCAAGCTCCTTGTGCAGGAGACCATTTCTCCTGTTGTACAGCTGTACGATAAAATCATACCAACTAAAAAAGTAAAAGAATTAATCATAATCCCCACTACTTGCGGCACCGGCAGCGAGGTTACAAGTGTTGCAGTTATTGAACTCACCACAAAGAACACAAAGCTTGGTCTTCAGACGGATGAAGAATTTGCAGATTATGCAGTTCTGATTCCGGAACTTCTGAATGGACTTCCATTTAAGTTCTTTGCGACCAGCTCCATTGATGCGTTGATACATGCAATCGAATCTTTTGTATCTCCAAAGGCAACTTCTTTTACGGAGATGTATTCCGAGCAAGCTATACGCCTTATCTTAAACGGCTACTTACAGATAGCGGACAAGGGAGAAGAAGCCAGACTGCCCTTAATGAAGGATTTCCTTCTGGCAAGTACATACGCAGGGATCGCATTTGGAAATGCAGGCTGTGCAGCTGTTCATGCGATGAGTATGCCATTTTCCGGTGCGTACCATGTACCTCACGGCGAAGCAAATTATGTTATTTTTACTGGAGTATTCAAGGCCTATAACCTTTTACAGCCGGAAGGAAAGATTCAAAAACTGAACGCAATTCTGGCGGAAGTACTTTCCTGTGGTATGGATAATGTTTATGAGACGCTGGGAGCACTGCTGAATAAGATTTTACAGAAGAAGTCTTTACATGAATATGGTGTGAAAGAAGAAGAACTTCCGGTATACACAGAAGTTGTGATGACAAAACAGGGACGGCTTACTGCCAATAATTATACAAAATTGGATGCGGAAGAAGTGTTAAGGATATATCAGTCATTATTCTAAGTTAAGCCGTAAACGGAATTTAGGAGGTGATGTGTCATGAAGCATCATGGCATAAAGGCTTATTTATTCCAGTGGATGGAGGCACATAAGCAGGAAATTTATGATTTGTCTGATTATATGTGGGAACATCCGGAGTTAGGCCTGGAGGAATTTGAGGCATCCTCCCGCATTAAGAAGACTTTAGAATCACAAGGTTTCACCCTGGAGAGTGGAATCGGCGGGCTGTCTACTTCATTTATTGCCACTTATGGAAAAGATTATCCGGTGTGCGGAATCAATGTTGAATATGACTGCCTGCCGGGGCTTTCCCAAAAGAAAGATTCCGATACGCCCGATCCTATAATTCCAGGTGCACCGGGACACGGCTGCGGCCATAACATATTAGGTCCGACGGCGGTATTAGCCGGAATTGCGCTGCGTTATGCGATGGAAGAGTTTGCTATTCCCGGAACGATTAAGATGTTTGGATCTCCATATGAAGAATCTAGCGTAGGAAAACCAGTAATGGGAAAAGCGGGGGCGTATAAAGGAGTAGATTTTATTCTGGACTGGCACCCATGGAGTGACAACCGGGCAGACTATGATACCTGCAACTCAGTATTTATTGTACAGTATAATTTTACCGGCAAAACGTGCCATGGTGCATCACCCTGGGAGGGCAGAAGTGCATTGGACGCAGGAATGCTTTTCGGGCATGCTGTGGAGATGCTTCGTGAACATTTGATTCCTGGTAATCCGGCGGCTGCCCATACCATAAACTATACCTTTTCGGATACCGGCCCCGCATTTGCAAATGTAGTACCCGATACAGCTGCCGTTATTTTATATGGAAGATTTAATGATATGGCCGTTGCTAAAGATGCGTATCGAAGAATTGGACTTTGTGCAAAGGGGGCTGCTATAGCAACAGAAACAGCGGTTTCTGACCGGCTGATTACATTTACCCATAATAAGCTTCCGAATAAAACAATAGCTGAAATTGTTCATGATAATATGAAAGAATTAGGTGCACCAGAGTATACCAAAGAAGAACAGAACCGGGTTAAGCGCATGCAGAAAGCTGCGGGACTCGAGCCAGTCGGGCTGGAAACGGAGATAGAACCATTTAAATTTAGCGAGGCCTTTATTACAGATGCATCAGAATTTTCCTGGAATGCTCCATATGCTGCGTTTGATCTTGCACTGGGGCCAAAAGGCGGATGGCATAACTGGATTGTTACTGCGTGTGCCGGAGGCTCCATCGGGAAAAAGTGCATGGACAAAGCTGCAAAAATTTTTGTATCTTCAGCAATAGATATATTGTTAAGTCCAGACCTGATTGTCAAAGCAAAAGAAGAATTAACGGAGCGTTTAAACGGAAGAACATACGAAAGCCTTTTACCGGATGATTATGAACCACCAATTGGTATCAACCGAAACATAATGGAACAGTTTTTCCCTGACAGGAAAGGAAAATATGTAGTTGATGCTAGCAGATTTTAAACTGATGATATTATAAATAGCACTTTTAGTGAATTTATAGTAACGGTGTGAAGTGCTCAATGGAGGTATATATATATGAACAATTATGTAATAACAATCGCGCGGGGTTTTGGAAGCGGCGGAAAAGAGATTGCCGAAAAACTTTCTAAGGAGCTTGGTATCCCATGTTATGAAAGACAGATTCTTCAAATGGCTTCAGAACATAGTGGTATTTCAGAAGGCATCTTTGCGGAGACAGATGAAAAACTGAAGGGACATAAATTTGCTATTTTGTTAAAGGCCTTGCCTAACCAATATGTAGTGGAACCTACAAGCCGTAAGTTTACATCAGATGTTAATTTATTCAATATTCAGGCAAATATCATTCGCTCTCTTGCAGAATCTGAATCATGTATTATTGTAGGAAAATGTGCAAATTTTCTTCTGCAGAATTATAAAAATGTGGTCAGTATTTATATTGAAGCTCCCAGGGAAGCCTGTGTAAAATCCGTAATGAGTAAGATGGGAATTACAGAAGAAAAAGCACATAAAATGATTTCAAACACCGATAAATATCGTTCTGATTATTACAAATTTTACACAGGCGGAAAGGACTGGAGAGATCCGACTGCTTATGATATGACACTGAATAGTGATAGAATCGGTCGTGATAAATGTGTGAAAATAATATGTGATTATTTAAAATAAAGGATTTACTTAATTGCCGACACCACAGCCACGTTAAAGAGAAGTTAAAACGGAAAGCATTACATTAATCTGATCAGGTTTGCCCGAGGTGGGACTCGAACCAAACATGCGGAAAGTCACATGACTTGAGTCTACCCCGGTGCATTCTTTTATGTACCTATTATTATTCTTCGGACATCCTGTTCTGTATCCTTTCACATCCCGGGCATAAGATGCAATCATCGTCTTCACAGGGCTCAGCATGTACCAATACGTTTACCATAGGCAGCCGCTCATTTATCTTAAGTTCCACCAGGTCACAAAGAGTATGAACCTGAGCAATACTAAGATCACGAGGAACCACCAAGTGCATATCAACATAACGTGCAGCTCCTGCACGACGCGTTCTAAGTTCATGGAATCCTACCAGGCCATCTGGTCGAACAAGCTGCAGGGCTTCCATGATTTGTTCTTCTTCATCGGTTGGAAGAGCTCTATCCAGCAATGGTGCAAACGATTTAACGGTAATATCCCAAGCGGCTTTTGTAATCAGCAGGGCAACTATAATAGCAATGATAGGATCTAAAATCTGAATTTTGGTCATAGATATAAGTCCCAGTCCTATTAATACTCCCACTGAGGTATAAACATCGGTTCGTAAATGGAGGGCGTCAGCCTCCAGAGCTACTGATTCAGTTTTTATGGCGGTCTTCATGAGAATGTTAGAAACAAGGAGATTTGCCACAGAGGCGACGGCCATTACAATAACACCTACGCCAAGAGTATGAACTTCTCCTCCATATATTATTTTCTTGTAAGCCTCTATCAATATCCAGATAGCTGCTACAAATATAAGTAATGCTTCAATGGTTCCGGAAATATTTTCAAACTTCCCATGACCGTAGCGATGCTCGTTATCCGGCGGGCGGGCTGATATTCGTACCGAAATAAAGGCGATGATTGCTGCTAATAAATCAAGACCAGAATGAATTGCCTCTGAGATAACACTAACGGAGCCGGTCATAGTTCCTGCAATTAGCTTAACAATTACCAAAGTGATATTGGAAAAAATAGATAAAGCAGCTACCCGAGCCTTTTCATCCAGCATTACATTCTTAACCCAGGCAATCAAAAACATAATAATACCTCCTAAAATAAATAAAGCGGGACTTTAATTTGATAATTAAAGTCCCGCGGTAAATCCGCTGCCCTTATCGAGCCTAGCTTCATAGCCTGACTGTATCTGTGACAATATGCTATTGTTATTATATATGATTATATTTCGCTTTCTATTCCTATGTCAATATAGATTTATCAATTATAACACGAAATGGGATAAACTGGGCATATGAGATTAATGCGATAATTGATCTTAAAGGAGTTTTTGAATGCGAATAGAAATTGTTAAAATAGATTAATGCAATAATAGTTTAAATGTTTAAAGATAGGAGATTGATAAAGTGAGTGCATATTTATTAGGGGCCTTAGCTTTTATTATTACTATTGTGGTTTTTATATTACAAAATGATACCCAGGTGTCTATACAGTTTATTAGCTGGAAATCATCACAGATATCGCTGGCCGTGGTAGTGCTCATTTCAGCCTGCATAGGAGCATTAATTACCTTTCTATTATCTGGTTATCGTGCTTTCAAAACCGGGCAGCTAATGAAAAAACTGATTAATGCTAATCAAAAGTATGAGAGAGAGATTGAGGCTCTAAAGAATAAGGATCAAGTTCAAAATGACTAGAGCGGATTAATAAAGAGCCGCGGGAATGAGGTGATTAAATTGCGTGCAGTCGTTCAAAGAACTAAACACAGCAGAGTATCGATAAACGACATTAATAAGGCTGAAATAGAAGACGGTTTGATTGTCTTATTAGGAATTAAGAAGGGAGACAATCATGCCGATGCAGATTATTTAATGGACAAGGTTATAAATTTGCGGATTTTTGAGGATAAAAACGGAAAGATGAATCTCTCTTTGATGGACATAAAAGGGGAACTGTTAATGGTTAGCCAGTTTACCCTGTATGGTGATGTTCGCAGGGGCAGAAGACCTAGCTTTACTGATGCAGAAGCACCGGATGCTGCCCTATCTCTTTTCGATTATTGTGTTCAATATGTAAGGGATAGAGAAATAAAGGTTGAGACCGGCGTGTTTGGTGCTGAAATGCAAGTTTATATTCAGAATGATGGACCATGTACGATTTTATTGGATAGCGAAAGGTTATTTTGATTTCTGCACATTTGTAATATCCGGGAATGCTCCTAAAACAGGCTCGGAAGCTCATTAGAGAACAGCAGGGCGGTTATGCTATAATGCAGATATCACAGAATGAGGAGATAAAATGTGGAAATTATAACTTCACATAATGCCCTTGATTTCGATGGTTTAGCCGGTATGGTAGCTGCCAGCAAGTTATATCCGCAGGCGGTTATGGTTATCTCCGGGACGGTCGCTAAAAATATTAAACAGTTTATGGCCCTGTATAAGGATCTATTGTCAATAAGGACCCCTAAAGAGATAGACCTGAAACAGGTGACCCGAGTTATTGTTGTAGACACTGCTAATCCAAATCGGCTAGGGCAGCTGAAGAGCCTAAGCAGCAACAAGACGCTTGATTTTCACGTTTTTGATCATCATCCATCAGCCGAAGATGATTTGGTTGGGAGTATTCATGAAGTTCACCAGATTGGAGCGGCTACTACCATACTGGTGGAAAAAATAATGGCCAGCAATATTGCTATAAGTTCTTTTGATGCCACAATTCTTGCATTAGGTATCTATGAAGATACCGGCAGTTTACTGTTCTCTTCGACAACTGAGAGAGATGCAAAAGCGGTGGCTTTCCTTCTTGGCCGCAGGGCAAACCTGATGGTGATAGCGAATTTTATGGAACAACCGTTTTCTGGTGAGCAGCGGCATATACTGCAAAATTTGTTGGACAGTGCCAGACATCATAACATTAATAATGTAGATATTGTAATAGCTATTTATGACAGCAATGTATTTATACCTGGTCTGGATTTGGTTTCTTCCCGATTAATAAAAATGGAAGATTGCGATGTGATTTTTGTCATCGCTATGATGCAGGGTAAAGTTAATGTGGTGGGGAGAAGTGCAACCAATAATTTGAGAATAAATGAAGTACTTAAACCCCTGGGGGGAAGAGGCCACGAGAAAGCGGCATCCGCAGTAATAAAGGGAAAGAGCTGTACGGAAGTTGCTGATTTAATAATGGAAAACGTCAAGGACAGGGTACGTCCGGCAGTTATCGCCCAGGATATTATGTCAAGTCCGGTAAAAACTATCGCTATGTATAGAACTATGGAGGAAGCCGGGCGCATCATGTTGAGATACGGTCATACCGGGATGCCGGTGGTGGATGGAGAAAAAGTAGTAGGTATGATATCACGCCGGGATGTAGATAAAGCTATAGTTCATGAATTGGGGCATGCCCCAGTGAAGGGTTTTATGACGACGGAGGTATTATCTATCGCTCCGACAACTCCTGTCAGCGAAGTACAAAAGCTGGTCGTGGAAAATGATGTAGGCAGGTTACCAGTGGTTGACAAGGGATATCTGGTGGGAATTGTGTCCCGAACGGACATATTGAGAATACTGCATGGGGAAGACTATCCGGAAGATCACGAATTGCTTTATTCTTTCAGTGACGGGGGGATTGAAAACTTCTCTTCACTTATGCATGAACGTCTGCCTGCGGATATTTTCTATGTCTTGGAACTAGCAGGCCAGATTGCTCAGGAGCTCGACAGCACAGTCTATTGTGTAGGTGGGTATGTGAGAGATTTATTCTTGCAGGTACCCAATTTTGATGTAGATTTGGTGGTAGAGGGTGATGGACGGGAACTGGCTACTCGCTTAGCGGAAAGACTGGGGGGAAAAATACGTATCCATGAGCGTTTTGGAACTGCTGCGGTTCTTTTGAAAGAAGGCACCAAGATAGATGTGGCTACTGCACGTACTGAATACTACGAGTTTCCAGCAGCTCTGCCTATGGTAGAAAAATCATCTATAAGAGAAGATATGTATCGGCGTGATTTTACCATTAATACCATGGCATTGTGTCTTAATCCCAATAAATTTGGAGACCTGATCGATTATTTTGGCGGACGCAAAGACATACAGAACCGCTATATTCGTATACTATACAATCTCAGCTTTGTAGAAGATCCTACCAGAATTTTGCGTGCTATTCGTTTTGAACAGCGTTATAAATTTACCATTGAAACTGATACTTTTCGTTTTGCCAGGGATGCTATTGAACGCAGCATGCTTGGGAAATTGTCCTATAAACGTATCATGCATGAGTTTATTTTAATACTTAGTGAAAAGGATCCGTTATCTGCTCTGGAGAGAATGAAGGAAACAGGAGTATGGAAATATATACTGCCCGAGGTAAAATTGGAGGAAGTAAATAAGATACCGGTTAGGAGAATACCGATTGTTATGGGTTGGTGGGAAACACGGTACTATGGCAGAAAGGTCCAGGCCTGGCTTGTTTATATCCTGGTTATATTTTCCAAGCTCACATCGGCACAGGTATCGGAAGTTTTGAACCGATATCATTTGGACAAATATGCCCAACGTTGTATTGAGGATTCTGCCCAGGTACCCCAAGTGGCCAACAGGATCAGTGAGGAGCCAGGTCTACGTCCCAGTCAGATGAACAAAATGCTGGCCCACCTGGGAACGGAGAATCTCTTATACCTTTTGTTAAATATAAAAGATGAAGGTGCTTGGGAACGATTTATAAAGTATTGCGATTTAAAGGAAAGGGTTAAGGTTGAGATCAATGGTCATGATCTCAAAAAATTAGGAATGAAATCAGGTCCGCAGTTTAAAGACATACTGGAGGAACTTTACAATTATAAAATAGATGGAATTACGAACAGCCGGGAGGATGAAATTAAGATGGTTATGAAATGGATATCAGAGGGGAGATTTTCGGATGCAGTGGTTGATTGAAACGTTGATATGGCTGCCTGCCGTTCTCATAGGCTTAACTTTTCATGAATTTGCCCATGGATTAGCGGCAAATTGGTTGGGGGATCGTACCCCCTACTATCAGGGGAGATTAACCCTTAACCCATTACCACATATTGATTGGATGGGCTTTCTAATGCTGTTGATTTTTAAGTTCGGATGGGCCAAACCTGTACAGGTAGATCCCCGTAACTTCAAAAATATTAGCTTTAAAAAAGGAATGATGCTGGTATCTTTAGCCGGACCTGGGATGAATATGCTCCTGGCTCTGCTTAGTATGGTGGCACTAAAACTTCTCATTCCTTACCAGGGCGGACAGTTGGCAGGTCTGTTCATTCCATTGCTCAAACCACTGGTCTATATTAACCTTATATTGGCTGCATTTAATCTGATACCTGTACCGCCCCTGGATGGCTCTAAGATTCTGGCAGGAATTCTTCCTGACTCGGGTGCCCGCTTCATGTATTCTCTGGAACAGTATGGCCCGCTTATACTGTTACTGCTTATTGTCACAAACATGGTGGGCAAGATTCTCTGGCCTTTGGTAAACTTACTATACGGAATACTAAATGCGATTGTTTTTTAACCATTAGAACTATTCGTTAAATGGGGGTAAGGTATGAGTTATCTGGTCAATCTGGATAAATTCTATGGACCGCTGGATTTATTGCTTTATCTGCTTGAAAAAGAAGAAATGGATATTTACGATATACCGGTTGCCCTTATTGCTGACCAGTATATGGATTACATAAAGGCTACAGGACAGATTGATCTTGATAATATAGGCGATTTTCTAATAATGGCATCTTATCTGCTTAACTTGAAATCCCGGATGCTTTTACCAGGCCTCACGGAAGAGGAGGATCCAGAGGAAGGTGTAGTTGATCCCCGTGAGGAATTGGTTAATAGAATCTTGGAATATAAGAAATATAAGATGGCAGGGGAAATTTTAGCTTCGAGATTTAATAATGATGTAAACCGGGTGTTCTTCCGGAATGGCAGCAGTGAAGTTGAATGGGTTGAAAGAGAAATAAGCAGCAGCCTTAATATTCTGTTGCGTGCCTGGTATGCTGTTTTAGAGAAAAATACTGAAGAACTGGAATATAATCTGCCCCAGAGAGACATAAATATTGGGGAGAAAATGAATGACATTCTCCGGGTTTTACCTCCAGGCGGGGGAACGGTAATATTTCAAGATTTTTATACCACAATTTCAACTAGAAGAGAGGCTCTTGCATATTTCCTGGCTTTGCTGGAACTAATACGGTTACAAAAAGTTGAGGCAGTTCAGGAGCAGAGATTTGGGGATATAAAACTTTGTTTACGGGTGGTGGTTAGTGATGTTAATGCGGGATGAAATTAAGGCTTCTATTGAAGCTCTTCTTTTTGTAAGCAGTGAACGGATTAGTTTGGAAGAACTAATGGAAATACTAAATTTGGCTGAACCAGACTTAAAGCAAATTATAAAAGAAATGATGATGGAATATAACCAATCTCAACGAGGCATTCAAATATTAACTTTAGATGGTGGATATATAATGGGTACCAAACCAGAGTATGCTCAGGTGGTAAGTAAGATGGTAAAGCCGGCCAGCCGAAGATTATCTCCTGCCGCGCTGGAAACACTGGCCATAATTGCATATCGTCAACCATTAAGTAAAGCTGAAATAGAGCAGATTCGGGGAGTGAAAACCGACCGGGTCATTACTACTCTTATGGAAAAAGGCATTATTAATGAAGTCGGTAAAAAGGCGGCGCCAGGTAAGCCTGCTCTTTATGGGACTACCCATGAATTTCTAAAATTATTTGCCCTATCCAGTCTGGACGATTTACCGATGATTCAGGATACGGAATAAAGGGGAGATAACAGGTGGCAGAGCGGTCTTTAGAAGAAGAAATTAAAATAAAAGCTCAGCAGAATAAAAAGTTGGCTAAATATATGAGCAGTACGGAGCAGTTAGTAGAAGAGCAAATACGTAAAGCTCGTGAGAGAGGCGATTTTGACAATTTGGAAGGAGCGGGCAAACCGGTTGATCTTTCCGAAAATCCTTACGAGCCAGCGGATATGCGTATGGCATACAGGATGTTGAAAAACAATGATTTTACCCCCTACTGGATCCAGTTGGGTAAAGATATCGATGCCGCTACTGACAGGTTCTGGAAAGAGGTTGAGGAATTTAAACGCTATACCGCCAATTTTTTCAACGAGAAGCATATAGCTTCCACAATTAATAGATATGAAAAGAAGAAGTCTCTGTTTTTTTATGATAAAAGACAAGAATTAGAAAAACTAAAGAAAAAAATATTGGATTATAATTTGCAGTGCCCAACCTTCAGGTTGGGGAGATCAAATATAGAAGTTGATGACGAAATGTACAAAGTGATTACAGCTATTGAGAAGGTAATAGAGGAAGCGAATTCCCAAAAAACTTAGTGTATAAGCCTACCCAAGATGGGAAAGATATGGGAAAACGGGAGAATTTGCTATGGCCTTCTGGATATGGATATTAATTTCGTTATTTATCATCATTTTCTTGTCTTCGTATATCAAGGCCAGAGTTATTATAAAAATACAGGAAGATAAGTCATACCAGGGAATTTCACTAGAGATAACTTCTCGATTTTACAAAACTAAACGGCAATATGATTATACTGATCCTAACTTCCGCCTAATAGAATCAATTCTCATTTCCGCTATCGGAGATCGCATGGATAATACAAAAGCTCAGAATACATCTTCCAACGACTGTGAAGACTTTAGGCGATTGATGCGGGATTTTCCTGTCAAAGCGCTATTAAGGTTATCAGCGGAAAGTTATAAAACGTTTAACAATGTTTTAAAACATACAGTAGTGGAAAAAATTGAATGGATCAGCACTGTAGGCAGCAAGGATGCTCTTATGACTGCCCTAAGCACAGGTGTTTGCTGGGCCTTTAAGGGAACTTTGATAGGAGTGCTTAGCAGTAAATGCAGATTAGGACATATAAATCTTGATGTCAAGCCGGATTTTACGACTCCAGCCTTTTTAAGCACATTTACATGCATATTAAAAATAAGAATGGTACACATTATTATTATAGAAACACATGCAATTGTAATAAAAGTCAGGTGGTGTATGAATGGATTTACAGCAAGAACAGCAGAATCATCCCATTGAAGGTTTAATGAAGACTGCCATGCAGAGTATAAAAGAAATGGTAGATGTAAACACCGTAGTGGGTGATGCAGTGGAAACCAACGATGGCAGTGTAATCATTCCCATTTCTCAGGTTGCCTGTGGTTTTGCAGCTGGCGGAGGAGAATACGAAACTGGTACAGGCGGGAATGAAGGGCTTCCCTTTGCAGGCGGCAGCGGAGCTGGTGTTTCAGTAAAACCAATAGGCTTTTTGGTTGTGAGGATGAATGACGTTAGATTAATCTCGGTTGCAGGTAATCCCTTGGCGGAGCGGGTTGTAGACGTTGCTCCTCAAATCTTTGACAAAATAGAAAGTCTCATGGAAAGAAGAGGAGAAAGACACAGAAACGAATCATATCAACAATAGTATATAATAAATTTACCCTTAAACAGGCGGATGACAAGAGTGAAGATCAAGGCATGAGGAAAGCCCGTGATTGAGGCGAATAAGGTATGGCGACACACCCCTTACGGGGAATGTCCCCGTAATAAATACGCTGATTGAATGGGCTTTTTGAAATAACGCTGAGATTCGCTCTTGTAGACGTCTGACAGCCTGGCTGATATCCGGGCTGTTCTATTTTTCTGCCAATTTTCATACCCTCTAAAAGGACGTGAGTGCGCTTGCATCAGGCTTCAGTAATTGTTTGAGGTGCGGAGGGTATAACTTTGTTAAATTTCATTTGGTTCTTTCTTCTAGCCTCGGGAATAGTGGTTGCGGCTCTTAACGGGCATGTGGAAGTGGTAACTGAAGCAGCATTGGAAGCAGCCAAAGGGGCAGTGAAAGTTTGCTTTGATTTAATAGGAATAATGGCTTTGTGGCTGGGTATTATGAAAATTGCTGAAAAGGCAGGTTTGATACAAAGTCTGGCCCGTTTATTGAAACCGTTTTTGCGTAGGTTATTTCCAAGCGTCCCTTCCGATCACCCTGCTATGGGAGCTATAATTCTGAATCTCAGTGCTAACATGCTGGGCCTGGGTAATGCCGCTACCCCTTTTGGTATGAAGGCTATGCAGGAATTACAGGAATTAAACCGCGACAGTCCTGAAGCTTCCGAGGCTATGTGCACATTTATGGCCTTAAATACTTCCTGCATAACCCTTATCCCGGCTACGATTATAGGAATAAGGCTCGCTTTTTCTTCGGCGAATCCCACCGAGATTGTAGGAGCATGCATTTTTGCTACCAGCTGCGCTATGATTATAGCCGTTTCTCTTGATTACTGGTTTAGGACTCACAGCCGCTGGGGGAGGAAAAAATAATGCTTTTGGACATTCTTACCACTATCTCCCGTTGGGCTATACCTCTGCTGCTATTACTGATTCCTGTCTATGGCGTTTGCAAAAGAATACCGGTATATGAAACTTTCGTGGAAGGCGCGGAAGAAGGGTTCTATACGGCCGTAAAGATAATACCTTTCCTGGTTGGAATGATGGTGGCTATATCAGTTTTTAGGGCCTCAGGTGCCATGGATTATCTGGTCAGAGCGATGATGCCCTTTATGATTGCTATTGGCGCCCCTCCGGAAGTTTTACCCCTGGCTGTTATGAGGCCTCTTTCCGGCAGCGGTGCTTTGGGCCTGGCAACTGAACTGATGCGGGTATATGGCCCGGATTCGCTGATAGGCAGGCTGGCCTCAGTGATGCAGGGAACAACCGATACGACTTTTTTTGTCCTGACAGTATATTTTGGCTCTGTAGGCATAAAAAAGTTCAAATACGCTGTTATAACTGGGTTAAGCGCGGATGTTACGGGGCTGGTTGCTTCTGTATATATCTGCAACCTATTGTTTAAATAAACTATTGTGTCGGAATAGTTTATTTAAACAATAAGATTGGACAGGTTGTAATGGCACATGGGCTAGACTCGTTAACAATTGGATAGTATAATAATGCTTTATAAAATTTGCAATTATAATTATACTAGAAACATGAAAACAAAAAAATTGTTGAGAAATGGGGAATGTTGAGTTGAAGAGCGATATTGAGATAGCTCAGAACGCTGATATGAAGCCCATATTGGATATAGCCAAATCAATTGGGCTGTCTGAGGATGATGTTGAGTTATACGGTAAACATAAATGCAAGGTTTCTCTGGATGCCTGGGAAAGATTAAAGAATAAGCCGTCAGGTAAATTGATTTTGGTAACCGCCATAAACCCCACCCCGGCCGGGGAAGGAAAAACCACCACAACCGTGGGACTGGGTATGGCTTTGAATAAAATCGGTAAAAAGGCGATCATAGCATTGCGTGAGCCATCCTTAGGGCCGAGCTTTGGTATAAAAGGCGGTGCAGCCGGGGGAGGCTATTCCCAGGTAGTGCCAATGGAAGATATTAACCTGCATTTTACTGGTGATTTTCATGCAGTTACCAGCTCTCACAACCTCCTGGCTGCTATATTGGATAATAGTCTTCACCAGGGAAATCCTTTAGGGATTGATCCAAGGCAGGTCGTTCTGCGGAGGGTCATGGACCTTAATGAAAGAGCGTTAAGAAATATTATTATCGGCTTGGGTGGGAAGGCCGACGGGGTACCCCGCGAATCAGGTTTTGATATTAGCGTTGCATCTGAGGTAATGGCCGTATTATGCCTGGCCTCTGATCTTATGGATTTTAAAGAACGGGTTTCACGTATAGTGGTAGCTTATACTTATGATGGAGAACCGGTAACAGTGGCCGATTTAAAAGCCGCGGGTTCTATGACTCTGTTAATGAAGGATGCCATCAAACCTAATTTAGTGCAAACACTTGAAAACACCCCCGCGTTTATACATGGAGGCCCATTTGCCAATATTGCCCACGGGTGCAATAGTATTATGGCTACCCAGATGGGTTTGAAATTAGCTGATTATATGGTCACTGAGGCTGGATTTGGCGCAGACCTGGGAGCTGAGAAGTTCTTTGATCTTAAGTGCCGCTATGCAGGGCTGAAACCCGATGCGGTAGTACTGGTTGCAACCATACGCGCCCTTAAAAATCACGGTGGTGTCACCAAGGACAAGTTGAATGAGATCAATATGCAGGCCCTGGAAAATGGGGTAGCAAACCTGGAAAAACATTTGGAGAATTTAAACTTGTTTGGTGTACCGGTGGTGGTTGCACTCAACGAATTCCCAGGTGACAGGCAGGAAGAAATTGACCTGGTTACTCGCAAGTGTACTGCGCTGGGTGCTGAATTAGCGCTCTCCCGCGTCTGGAGTGAAGGCGGCCAGGGCGGAATTGAGCTAGCGCAAAAGGTGATAGCAGCTACCGAGAAGCCATCAAACTTTAAATGCCTGTATGAACTGCAGGCTCCATTAAAAACAAAAATAGAAGCAATTTGCCAGCAAATTTACGGTGCAGATGGAGTTATTTACAGCAAATCAGCAGATAATATGTTGGCTCGTTTTGAAGAAATGGGTTACGGAGAATTACCTATTTGCATAGCCAAGACCCAATATTCATTATCAGACAACCTTACGGCCATCGGAAGACCCCGGGGCTTCAACGTAAATATCCGCGAAGTCCGGTTGTCGGCAGGAGCAGGATTTATAGTGGCGATTGCAGGTGATATTATGACCATGCCCGGTCTTAGTAAAGTACCTGCGGCTGAGAAAATCGATATTCTGCCTGATGGAGAAATAATAGGCCTGTTTTAGAATCCAACAGAGGGACGTTCTTTTTGTTGGCTCTAATCAATAAGGAAAAAGCAGCGCTCTTATCTGAGCTCTGCTTTTTTATGATGACATTTGATTATTTAAGGATCAGGGAGAAGAGTTCGGCGCGGGTTTCGGGCCGGGTTTCAAAAATGCCTCTTACTGCTGAAGTTACGGTTAAAGCACCGGGTTTTTTGATGCCCCGCATGGTCATACACATATGTTCAGCCTGTATTACTACTCCAACACCCATAGGTTTTAAAGTCTCGAAGATGCAATCAGCGATCTGTGAGGTTAGCCGCTCCTGAAGTTGAGGCCTGCGGGCATAAGATTCGACGACCCGGGCTAGCTTGCTTATTCCTACTACTTTGCCGCCCTTTGGAATATAGGCAACATGAGCCATTCCATAAAAGGGAAGAAAGTGGTGTTCACACATCGAGTAAATAGGGATATCTTTTACAAGTACCAGTTCGTCATGGAACTCGGTGAAAAAAACATCCAGATAATCCTTGGGTTCGATGTTTATTCCCGAGAAGATTTCTTCATACATTCTGGCCACTCTTCTAGGGGTCTCGGCTAATCCTTCTCGTTCCGGGTTTTCTCCAATGGCCTCCAGAATTGACTTGAAGGCTTCCTCAATTTTTGCTCTGTCTACAAATTTATTATCCATTGTATCCTCCATACCAACGATATGATTTTTTCGTAATTAACAAAGACCTTATTATAATAGCAGATGCGTGCATAGTTTTTACTATTAATTTTTATTATCCCATTCTTTGGCTCATACTATTATTGCAAATATTAAAGGATTAATATTATTTCTAAAGAATAATATTCACAACAGTTACTGCTCGAATAATTAGCAGATATAAGGAGGCCTTTTTTGAGACTGGCAAAATACCTGGCTCAAGCTGGGATTGCATCTCGCCGTCAGGCAGAAGAATTAATTACTCAAGGCAGAGTAAAGCTTAATGGAACTGTGGTAACGGAGCTGGCGACCATTGTGGAGCCTGAATCTGACCGCATTGAATTTGATGGGCACTTGGTTGGGACGGAACAGCTTATCTATATTCTACTGAATAAGCCACCGGGATATATTTGTTCAGTAACTGATCCCCAAGGTCGTTCTACCGTATTAGAATTGATAAAGGGTATAAAGGAACGTGTATATCCGGTGGGCCGTTTGGATTATGATACCCGGGGGCTTTTGCTTCTTACAAATGACGGAGATTTTACCAACCTTATAATTCACCCGCGCTATAAAATAGATAAAAAATACGAAGCCTGCGTAAAGGGGGCTATTAGTAACATTGAGATAAAAAAGTTGCGGGACGGGATTGAGCTGGAGGATGGTATAACAGCCCCAGCCGAAGTCAATCTAATAAATAATGGCAAAAATACCTCGGTCATTGAGTTGATTATACACGAAGGCCGGAAAAGGCAGGTTAAAAGAATGTGTGCCGCTGTGGGACATCCAGTCATAAGCCTCAGGAGAACTGCTCTGGGTTTTCTTAGCGTCGAAGGCCTGGAAGAGGGACAGTACCGCTGGCTTCAGCCGGACGAAGTGAAAAAACTGAAAGCATTGGCGCTGCATTAATTCTTTACCCCCAATGTTCGCTATTTTTAAAGAAGATTATTCAAAAAATTGCTGATTAATCCGATATAATAAATGATAGGATGTGATAACATCATTATTCGTCGAAGAGGAGTTGAAATAGTTATGGCTGAAATAAAAGTTAAAATGCGATTTGACTATACGGGCAAGGCTAAATCAAGCAAGTTTTTTGGGAGCAAGAATATTGAGCAGCTTGCAGAGGAGACCAGACAGCACCAGGTTTCTATGATGCGAAATGTGCCGATTCAGGGAATTCGTATTGAAGATATAGATATGAGCCAGGAAGTATATTCTGTAATTGATGATATCACTGGTAAAAAGCTGGCTTACGCACCAGTAGTTATCATTTTTTATGCTGATAATATTGAAGATGTTTTAAAATTTGTTGTAAAAGAAGAATTTAGAACCGTTGAAATTTTGGCCCCCGACGAAATGCTCCTTTCCAAAGGTGATATGGAGAAATTATTATTTAAGGTTAGCCAGGAATTATCGGAGTATCGGGAATATTTGCTGCGTAAGATTGACAACTGGAAATAGGATAATATAGAACTTTAGTAATCTATTTTATTATACGAATGACCCCGGAAGGGGTCATTTCAGAGTGTCGATAAAGTCAGACCGAGCAAAAAAGTTCAAGAGCAAGGCATTAATGAAAGCCAGTGATTGAGGCGGTATAAGGTATGGCGACACACCCCTTAGGGGGAATGTCCCCGTATGAAGTACGTCGATTGAACTGGCTTTTGTTAATAACGCAGCTATTGGTTTTTTTTGACGGTCTGGAATGACCCCGTAAGGGGTCATTTTCTTGTTAAATTTCTTATTGCTTTTCGTCTTGACTTACTCTAATATTATTACTCAATAAGGAAAATTTGTCTAGAAAGGACAATTAATTGGAAAAAATGGTTATCTTCGCTGGCGGATTTGGCAGCGGAAAATCAGAGGTAGCTCTCAACTATACCATGCAAAAGGCAAAAACGTCAGAAACCGTGATTCTGGCAGATTTGGATCTTGTGAACCCGTACTTTGCTTCCAGAGATGTCCGTTCAAAACTCGAACAAGCAGGCATAAGACTGGTGGCACCGGAAGGAGAATTGTCCTTCGGTGACGTACCCAGCATACCCGGTGAAATCATAGGCTTAATCAGACAAGATAATCATATGGTAATTGATGTAGCTGGGGATGAAGTTGGATCTCTGGTTCTTGGTTACCTGAGCAAATATATCATTGCTCGAAAAAACTATCAATTTTTATTGGTATTAAATCCATATAGACCTTTTGCCCAGGATTTAGAGAGCGTGAGGCTTTTAAAGCATCAATTGGAATGTGCCGCCAGTATCAAATTCACTGGGATTGTAAGCAACCCCAATTTATTGGGCGAGACTACCTCTGACTTAATTAGAAACGGACATGAAAAGATTATAAGCTTTGGTAGGGCTTTAGATATACCTGTTACCTATTTGACCATAGAAAGAAAATTTTACGCAGAACTTTTTCCTCGCTATGGGGATACATTACAGGTAATAAATTTGTATTTGAAGCCGGAGTGGTTATAGCAATGTTCTAGGGGAAGGGGATGTAGTATGGCGAAGGGAAAGGTTCGTTTCTATTCAGATGAATGCAAGGCCTGTGGACTTTGTATTCATTTCTGTCCTAAAGACGTGCTAGGGTTAGCTATGGACAGAATTAATGTATTGGGATATCATCCGGTCACTGACTTGCTGCCGGATAACTGTACGGGATGTGGGATTTGTGCGCTCATGTGCCCGGACTTAGTCATCGAGGTAGAAAGGGCGTGATGGTGTGGAGAAGATATTAATGAAGGGTAATGAAGCCCTTGCCGAGGGTGCTCTTACGGCCGGATGTATAGCCTTTTATGGTTACCCGATAACTCCGTCCAGCGAGATTGCCGAATATATGGCTAAAAAGTTCCCGCTTCTGGGCGGCACTTTTGTACAGGCTGAAAGTGAATTGGCAGCTATTAGTATGGTCTATGGCGGAGCTTCCACTGGATCCAGGGTAATGACGGCTTCTTCCGGACCGGGAATAAGCCTTAAATCAGAAGGAATATCAATTATCGCGGAAGCGGAACTGCCTTGTCTGATCGTTAACATATCCCGGGGTGGTCCGGGATTAGGGGGAATACAACCCGCTCAGTCAGATTATTTCCAGGCTACCCGGGGGGGAGGCCATGGTGATTATAACATAATGGTCTTAGCACCCTCATCTGTTCAAGAAATGATGGATTTCGCTATGGATGCTTTTGATCTAGCGGAAAAATACCGTATTCCTGTGATGTTGATGGCTGAAGGAACTCTGGGACAAATGATGGAACCGGTTTTTCCTCGTGAAAAGGTTACTCAGTTTACTGAAAAGCCCTGGGCCATTACCGGCTGTAAAGGACGGAAACCTAACATTGTAAATACGCTGCATTTATCGCCGGAATTTTTGGAATACCGGAATAGTGTGCTAGCCGATAAATATAAAACGATCAAAAGTAACGAGCAAAGAGCTGAAACCTATTGGACAGAAGACGCTGATTTAGTAGTAGTTGCTTTTGGTCTTATGTCTCGTATAGTTAAAAAAGCGATTATGGAAGTGCGCAAAAAAGGGCATAAGGTAGGATTGATCAGACCAATCACACTGTGGCCTTTTCCCGAAGAACAAATTCGAAAGGCAGCAGAGAGTGCCAAGATGTTCCTTTCAGTAGAAATCAGCATGGGACAGATGATACAAGATGTTAAATTAGCGGTTAATGGAAAGGTACCGGTAGAGTTTTATGGTAGGATAGGGATGATTCCCAGCCCTGAAGAAATTGCCAAGCAGATCCTGCTGCTGGCTGAAAGGGAGGGATTTTAAATGAAAACAGTAGCCCGGAGACCGGAAAGCCTCACCTCGGCCAAATTCCATTACTGTCCAGGTTGTACTCATGGAATCATACATAGATTGGTAGCTGAATGTGTTGATGAGATGAATATGCGTGAGAATACCATCGGGATTTGTCCGGTTGGATGCTCAGTTCTTGCTTATGATTATTTTAACTTTGACATGTTGGAAGCAGGCCACGGGAGAGCACCCGCTATTGCTACTGGTATTAAAAGAATAATGCCTGATCGCTGTCTGATTACCTACCAGGGAGATGGTGATCTTGCTTCTATTGGTATGGCAGAAATCGTCCATGCTTCAGCCCGGGGCGAAAAAATCACGGTTGTTTTTGTAAACAATACGGTATATGGAATGACTGGCGGTCAAATGGCTCCCACCACATTGTTGGGACAGGTGACAACAACTTCCCCTTACGGGAGGAAAAAAGAAGAGGCCGGTTATCCCATCAAAATGGCGGAATTGCTGGCTACTAATGAGGGATCTGCATACATAAGCCGGGTGGCAGTCAACAATCCTGCTAATGTTATAAAGGCCAAGAAATCAATAAAGAAAGCACTGCAAACGCAAATGAAGGGCCTGGGCTTTTCTATGGTGGAAGTTTTATCAACTTGTCCTACCAACTGGGGTTTGGGCCCAATAGATTCGTTAAAATGGCTGGAAGATAATATGATGCCCTATTATCCACTGGGTGAATTCAAAGTCAAGGAGGCATAGCAGGATGGCAGATGAGAAACAGATTTTATTTGCTGGTTTTGGCGGGCAGGGAGTACTGTCAATGGGTAAATTCCTAACCTATTCGGCTATGGGCGCAGGTAAAAACGTATCTTGGTTACCTGCTTATGGAGCAGAGATGCGGGGTGGTACAGCCAACTGCTTGGTTACCATTGGGGATGAAGAAATTAGCTCACCGCTTACGGAGAACCCGGGAATGGCTATCATTATGAACCGCCCATCCTTGGACAGGTTTGAGGAGAAAATTAAGCCGGATGGAACCTTGATTATTAATTCATCCTTGGTGGACAGGATGCCTGAGAGAGATGATTTAAATATTTTAAAAATGCCAGTAAATCAAATTGCTGATGAAATGGGCAGCTCCAACGCAGCCAACATGATTTTGCTGGGAGCATGCCTGCAAAAAACCGGCGTAGTTCCCGTAGAACAGGCTCTCGAGCAATTTGGAATCATTTTTAAGGGCAAGAAAGAGTCAGTAATACAAAGAAATCGGGAGGCATTTCAGGTGGGAGTTCAATATGCTAAGGAAAACTGGTAATTGCAACTTGACCAAAAAATAATCCTTCTTAGTTTGGCTTCCTTAATATATTATTTGTATATCCGGTGCCGGGGATATAAAATGAATAGTACCTTGTCAATGACCTTTTACGTTGTTATTATAGCAACGTAAAAGGTTTACTTTTTTAGCAGCCAAACAGATGTCTTCTTGTGTTAAATATTATTGAAGGTGATTGATATGAATGAGGACCGTTTATACGAGATATTAAAACAAGTTAAGGATGGGCTGGTTGGGATCGACGATGCCTACCAGGCTTTAAAGATACTTCCCTATGAAGATTTGGGTTTTGCAAAGCTCGATCACCATCGGGCTATAAGGGACAATTTCCCGGAAGTAATCTACTGCGAAGGTAAGACCAGGGAACAGATCATAGCTATATTTAGTCGTTTAGCACTGCAGAATAATAATATCATTGGTACCAGAGCGGGTATAGAAATCTTTGAGGCCATCAAACCGGATTTTCCTGAGGTATGCTATAATCCGTCAGCACGTTTAGTATATATACAGCGTTCCAAGATTCCTGTTTTAGGAAAAGTTGCCGTTGTAACAGCAGGAGCAGGACCCGCCGATATACCTGTGGCGGAAGAAGCCGCTTTATGTTCAGAACTAATGGGTGGAGAAGTCCGGCGGATTTATGATGTTGGAGTAGCGGGTATACATCGTCTATTTGATAAAATCGGGCAGATAAACCAGGCAAATGTGGTTATTGTAGTGGCTGGTATGGAAGGAGCTCTGGCCAGCGTGGTCGGAGGCTTGACCAGGCAGCCGGTGATTGCTGTACCAACCAGTGTGGGTTATGGAGCAAGTTTTAATGGATTAGCAGCACTACTGGCTATGTTAAACAGCTGCGCCAGCGGGGTCGGTGTAGTCAATATCGACAATGGTTACGGAGCCGCTGCTTTGGCTATTTCAATTTTGAATGCATTTAATGGATAAAGGTTCTGACCCCGGCATAAGATAAAAGAGATACTTATGCCGGGGGGATGATGTTTTGAAGAAATTTATTAACCGGGTAGAAAAAGGTTTGATAAGATTTGTGGTCCTGAGTTTGCTGCTTATGGTCTTAATTCAGGGATTAATGACTGCAGATCCAATTCGCTTTTATCTGAGCTGGGGTGAAAGAATGGAAGGGCAGAGTATTGGACTCCCCGTCAGTTTACCTCAGGAAGAAACCTCACCGGCTGTTGGGGAAATTAAATCGCCACAAGCCCGGCTTGCCATTTCAATTGATAAATTTTCATCTTTACCCCGTGCAAAAATATTAGTTAACGGTCAGGAGAAATATAATTTTACGGAAAGAAAAGTTGCAGTTGAGATTAGTGCCGGTGATACGGTTGAAATAGACTCCACGGCCTACAATTTTCCCATTGATTATAAAGTTGATGCTGTTTCATCTAACCTTGCCTATCCTGGCAAGGGACAGATGTTTACGGCCAATCAAACTATAGTAATGGTAGGCAAGGTTATAGTAAAATAGGGTATATGAATTTTGTGGGGTGGTATGATGGAGGCAGGAAGCAAGATAGCATCTACAGCAGCCATAAGGATGGCCCTTTCTTTAAATCGTCAGGAAGAAGTCATATTAAAAAAATCAATGTTGGATGATGGAATTAAGGCTGTAGCAGTCGATTATGGGGGGGAATTCATCGCCTCAGTAGCCAAGATTGTTGAAAGGGCAGTGGTTGCGGCAAAAAGGGAAGGAGTTATCAAAGATACTCACCCTGATGAAGGGGCTGTGGCAGGCGCTGCCCGTGAAGCTCTGGCGCAGATAATGCCCAAGGCTCTTGGACTTAACGTTGGCGGTAAAATTGGTGTTGCTCGTTTTAATGACCACGTAAGTGTGGCTATTTTCTTTGGTATTGGGCTCTTGCATTTGGATGAAGTATCTATTGGTCTTGGGCATCGAGCCGTACCTTAAAAGGACAAATTATAACAGGAATCAAGAAAGGTAGGATAGTAGTATGGCAGTGAGAGGAATCAGAGGCGCAATAACCGTAAAAGAGGATAATGCAGCTGAAATATTGCAGGCAACCAGAGAGTTATTAGAAGAGATCATTAAAAAAAATGAATTATGTTCGGACGATATTGCAAGTATTATATTTACAGTTACTCAGGACATAAAAACGGTTTTCCCGGCGGAAGCCGCCCGCTCTATGGGCTTGTGTTTAGTTCCTTTGCTTTGCAGTCTGGAGATAGGAGTGGTTGGTTCAATTCCACTGTGCATTCGAGTAATGATTCATGTGAATACTAATAAGAGCCAGAATGAAATTATACACGTTTTTCTAAGAGATGCCTCCAAATTAAGAGAGGATCTGAACAAAGTGGACAGAGGATAGTGGATAGAGAATAATTTGCAGTATGAATGCATATAAAAACACCTGGCTAGTTGTCAGGTGTTTTTGCTTGTATGACTTAGGAAGGACGGCAAATAGGGTATTTATCAAATTGCCAGGAATACTATTCGTTGTGGTTTTCTTGGTAATTGAATTGATATATATCGTTTCTCCTATGCTGTATCAGCGGCAATTCTCTGCGAACCTTATTTATAATAGATAAATCTAATTGTACATAAATTATTTCTTCCCCGGTTTTGCCTTCATTAATAACCGTGCCCCAGGGGTCTGCAGCCATAGAGTGTCCCCAGGCATGATAGCTAGCTTCGGGGTTAAGGGCTGGAGAAGCTGCTATCACAAATAATTGATTATCAACTGCCCGTGTTCTGATCAGCAACTCCCAATGAGCTGGGCCGGTCGTCAAATTAAAAGCTGCTGGTACTATAAGCAATTGCGCACCTTCCAATGCAGCCAAACGGGCGAGCTCTGGAAATCTGATATCATAACAGATTATTACGGCAAAAGTTAAGTCCTTGTGCCGAATTATTTGCAGGCTGTTACCAGCCGTAAAAACATCAGACTCTTTAAAATAAATCTGTTCAGGGATATCAATATCGAAGAGATGCATTTTGCGATGTTTGCCGATGAGATTACCCTGTTCATCGAATACATAACTAGAGTTGTATATTTTTCCGGCCTCATCTTTTTCCGGTATAGAACCACCCACTAATATAATCTTATTTTTACGGGATAAATCAGACAAAAAACTAGTAGTTTTTCCGGGGAAAATCTCCGCGTTCTCCGCCATGAGTTCCGTCTGGTAAGGGCCGTTAAAAATTTCCGGCAGAATAATCATCTGAGCCTGTCTTTTAGAAGCTTCATAAATCATCTCTCCAGCATGACTGAGGTTATCGTTTTTATCATCAGAAATCAACATCTGGCATATGGCAGCTTTCAAGGGTTCACTCATATGATTCTCCTATCCATAAAATGTACTAAACGATACAATCTTTAGTATTTTTAAGTTTAGCTCATGTTATACTAAATGCAAATGTATTCTTTGAGTCCTAAGTTTGTGGAGGATTATATGAAATCTTTTAAAATGGCTTCTCGCGGCAATAGCACTATGGATACACTGATAACAATACCTGCACCTGGGCGCAAGGTTTGTATAGGGGAAGGTTATTGTACAATTATTGCTGGACCGTGCGCAGTCGAAAGCAGGGAGGACTATCTGGATATAGCTTTAAAGCTAAAAGAAATAGGTGTTCATGCTTTAAGGGGAGGGCTATTTAAGCCTCGTACTTCACCTTATTCTTTTCAAGGCCTGGGGCGAGAAGGCTTTTCAATTATGACTGAGGCCCGTGACCTCACGGGGTTACCTCTGGTTAGTGAAATTATGGATGTTAGAGATCTTGATTATATGTGTGATAAGGTAGATATTCTGCAGGTGGGCAGCCGAAACATGCAGAATTTTTCACTGTTGGAGGAACTCGGCAGGACAAAAAAACCGATACTTCTTAAAAGAGGATTATCTGCTACTATTGAGGAATGGCTGCTGGCTGCCGAGTATATCCTGAATGGAGGCAACCCGAACGTCATTTTATGTGAGCGAGGTATTCGTACATTTGAAACCTATACCCGCAACACTCTCGATATTGGGGCAGTACCCTTAATCAAAAATTTATCGCATTTGCCCATATTAGTTGATCCCAGTCATGCAACCGGGAAGTGGAAAATGGTAACCCCCGTAGCTAAAGCAGCTATCGCTGCCGGAGCTGACGGTATAATGGTGGAAGTGCACCCGGAACCAGATAGAGCCCTCTCAGATGGCAAACAATCCCTAACACCGGATAACTTTCAAAAACTATATGAGCAGATTGTAAAATTGGCGATGTTGGAGAACAAAATAATGCTTTGATTCTTGTATATGCAGTGCTAGAATAACAGCAAGGTGTCGATCTGTGGGGGAAAATGGATCGAAATAATAAAAGAGGAGGAGAAAAGTTGAAAAGGGTAAACAGAAGGTTCACAGTTCTTATGGTGATGCTTATGATAGCATCATTAATGGTGGTGGGTTGTGGTAAGAGCACAACTGATAAAACCGCAGCTGACAAATCAAATGTAATTAAAGTGGGGGTATATGAGCCTCTAACTGGAACCAATGCTGCGGGCGGACAGATGACATTAGAAGGAATTCAACTGGCTAACAAACTCTATCCTGAGGTTCTTGGCAAAAAAGTAGAACTGGTTACTGTTGATAACAAAAGCGAAAAACAGGAAGCTTCCAATGCGGTAGAGCGATTGGTAAGCAAAGATAAGGTAAATGTTATTATTGGTAGTTATGGAAGTTCCCTTTCTATGGCCGGGGGACCAGTGGCCCAAGCAGCTAAGATTCCCGTAATCGGATGCTCACCTACCAATCCGGCTGTAACGCTGGGTAATGATTTTTACTTCCGGGTATGTTTTATTGATCCCTTCCAGGGAACCGTAATGTCCAATTATGCGGTGAATACATTAAAAGCTAAGAAAGCGGCTATTATCAGAGATGTACAGCAGGATTATTCCGTAGGGCTGAGCACTTATTTCATTAAAGCATTTAAGGCTGCAAATGGCGATAATTCAATTGTTGCTGATGTTAGCTACAACACGGGGGACAAAGACTTTTCAGCGCAGCTAACGCAGGTAAAGGCCACCAATCCTGATATAATATTTGCTCCCGGTAACTTCCTGGAGTGTGGAATTTTGGTAGCAAAAGCTCGCGAACTGGGAATAAAAATACCAATACTGGGTGGTGATACCTGGGAAGCTCCTGAGTTCTTAAACCAGGTCAAAGACTATAAGGATATATATTTCAGTACCCATTTTACAGCTGAACAGCCGGTCACTGAAATATCCACCACTTTCTTAACCGAGTTTAAGAAGGCTTATCCCAATAAAGAAGTAAACGCTTTTGGGGCATTGGGTTTTGATGCCTATATCCTGGCCTTGGATGCGATTACCAGAGCCGGCTCCACCGACGGGGTAGCGATTCAGAAAGCTCTGGCAACCACTAAAGGCTTTAAAGGAGCAACAGGTATAATTACCCTGGATGAGAATCGTGATGCAACCAAGACGGCTATTATAAAGAAAGTTATAGATGGCAAATTTGTCTATGACTCCAAGGTTGATCCTAAATAGTCAGTAATTGATTTATCTGTACTCCCTTCCTCTTTGTAGGAGGGGAGTATCTTTATGATTGGACATACGAGATTTGAAATTATATACTTCTTATGGAAGAGACCAAAGGAGTGGTAGCAGTTGTCTATGGATAGCTTCCTGCAGAACATCGCGAACAGTATAACCCTAGGAAGTTTATACGCACTTATTGCCATCGGCTACACCATGGTATACGGCATCATAAGGCTTATTAATTTTGCCCATGCTGATTTACTGATGGTTGCCGCTTATGTAGCCTTTTATGGAATATTTATATTTGCCTTGCCCTGGTGGGTCGCCTTTGCCATTGCAGTTGTTTTGACTACACTGCTGGGTGTGGGTATTGAAAAAGTGGCTTACCGGCCTCTTCGCAATGCGCCCCGCATTTCGGTCCTAATTTCTGCAATTGGGGTATCCTTTTTATTAGAGAACATTGGTATAGTAGCCCTTGGAGCACGCCCCAAACCTTTTCCCCGGCCCGAAGACCTGGTCTGGAATATTCATGCTGGTAATATCTCTTTTCTCTCTTTAACCATAATAATTCCAATTGTTACTGGTTTACTGTTACTGGCAGTGACCTTTATGGTAAAAAAGACTAAAATCGGCATAGCGATGCGGGCGGTTTCACGAGATTTTGAAACTTCCAGCCTTATGGCAGTTGACGTAAATAAAGTAGTAGGTACAACCTTTGCAGTGGGTTCCGCTCTGGCAGCGGTGGGCGGCTTATTGTGGAGTCTGCAGTATCCTCAGGTAGATCCCCTTATGGGAGTATTTCCCGGTTTAAAATGCTTTATTGCCGCGGTTATGGGCGGTATAGGCAGTATACCCGGTGCAATGCTGGGCGGGTTTTTATTGGGTACTATGGAGGTAATGTTGGTGGGATTTATGCCGGGGTTATCTGGCTATAGAGACGCCTTTGCCTTCATAATATTAATATTGATTTTACTTTTCAAACCAGGTGGCATTCTGGGCGAAAATGTAGTAGAGAAGGTGTAAGGCATGGACAAGAGAAAAGGAATGAAAACCATACTTACCATTGCTCTGTTGGCCGGTACCGGTTTGCTATTATTTGGGGTTCAAAACAATTTAGACAGTTTCCAAATACGTATCTTAAACCTTGCCGCTATTTATACCATTTTGGGGCTTAGTATGAACCTGGTAATAGGCTTCACCGGGATGTTTTCCCTGGGCCATTCCGGGTTTATGTGCGTCGGGGCTTACACCGCCGCAATTCTGACCATGTCTCCTGCCAGTAAGGAACTAATCTATTATATGGAACCCATTAATCCGATTCTGGCACAAATACAATGGCCGGTATTTCCGGCGATATTAGCAGCCGGTTTAGTAGCGGCTATTTTTGGCCTACTGGTGGGGATTCCTGCTTTGCGGCTGCGCGATGATTACTTGGCGATTGCTACCCTGGGATTTGCGGAAATCATAAGGATTGTAGTTACCAACACGATTAGTATTACTAATGGATCGCTTGGTCTGAAAAATATACCTTCTATCCGAAGTATCTGGGTTTACTGGGGTTGTGCCATTATTACGATTATCATTTTAAAAAGAATTATTAATAGCAGCTGGGGCTATGCCTTTAAGGCGATTCGCGACAATGAAATCGCAGCCGAAGCCATGGGTATCAGCATTTTCAAACATAAACTCTTATCCTTTACAATTGGAGCTTTTTTCGCTGGAGTTGCCGGTGCCCTGATGGGATTTATAATTACTTCCATAGATCCTACAATGTTTAGGTTCCTATTCACTTTTCAAATATTATTGATTGTTGTGCTGGGGGGAATGGGAAGCTTAACCGGGACGGTAATTTCCGCCATCGTAATTACCATCATGATGGAAGTATTGCGTTTTGTAGAAGGTCCCATCAATTTATTGGGGATTATATCTATACCGGGATTGCCCGGTATGAGAATGGTTATCTTTTCACTTGGTCTGCTGATGGTGATCTTATTTTACAGGCAAGGTTTGATGGGGACCCGAGAATTTAATTGGGACTGGTTATTAAAGTGGTTTGGCCGAAGTAAGTCCGTGGAACGAGGTGATTCAATATGAACGAAAAGATTCTAACTACAGACCATATCAGCATGGAATTTGGCGGTTTGAGGGCCGTATCGGACTTTTCGTTGGAAATAGCCCCAGGTGAGATTGTTGGTTTGATAGGACCAAATGGTGCAGGTAAAACTACGGTTTTTAATATGATAACGGGGGTCTACACTCCCACCAGCGGTAAAATCTTTTTTAAGGATCGTGATATTACCGGACTTAAAACTGATCGTATTACTTCCCTGGGAATTGCCCGTACCTTTCAAAACATCCGTTTGTTTGAATCAATGAGCGTTTTAGAAAATGTTATGATATCAAAGCACCTGCGCTTGAAGGCCAATCTTGCGGAAGCAGTAATGAATCTGCCTCGTTATCGGCATGCCCGACAGCAGCATTACGATGAATGTATGGAATTACTAAAGAAGGTGCAGTTGGATAGGCTGGTTAATGAAAAGGCTACTTCGCTTCCGTATGGTAAGCAGCGGCGCCTGGAAATTGTTCGTGCCCTGGCCACAGAGCCAGCTATATTGCTGCTGGATGAGCCTGCTGCGGGGATGAATCCCAACGAATCCATGGAATTAATGGATTTCATTGCCCAGCTGCGGGAAGAATTTAAGCTTACGGTACTAATGATTGAGCACCATATGGAAGTGGTTATGGGCATATGTGAGCGTATTTATGTGCTGGATTATGGAGTGGCTCTTGCTGATGGCAATCCAGCAGAGATCCAAAACAACCCAGCGGTTATTGAAGCTTATCTCGGGGCGGTGGAATTAGATGCTTGAATTAATTAATATACAGGCATATTATGGCGGAATACATGCATTAGCAGGTGTAAGTCTAAAAGTACCGGAAAATAAAATTGTAACTCTAGTAGGCGCTAATGGTGCAGGTAAAAGCACTACCCTTAGAACCATCGTTAATCTGGTGCAGGCAGAATCAGGCAGCATCCGTTTTCAGGGTGAGGAAATCACCAATAAAAAAACGGTCGATATTGTTAAGCAGGGAATAACGTTGGTACCGGAGGGACGCAGAATATTTGCTAATTTAACTGTGTTGGAAAATTTATATATGGGCGCTTACGCTCGTAATAACAAGGTGGAAATCAATAAGGACATTGATGAGATGTATGGACTTTTCCCCCGATTAAAAGAGCGTTTATGGCAGGTGGCAGGTACCCTGTCCGGGGGTGAGCAGCAGATGCTCGCAATTGCCCGGGCATTGATGTCCCGGCCCAAGCTATTGATGATGGATGAGCCGTCTCTGGGGCTGGCCCCTCTGCTAGTGAAAGAAGTATTTCGTATCATCAAGGATATACACAGTAAGGGTATGACCATCCTGCTGATTGAGCAAAATGCTACTGCCGCTTTGCAGATCGCGGATTATGGCTATGTTCTGGAAACGGGACAAATCGTCCTGGAAGGCCCGGGGCAGGAATTGGCCGTAAATGAAGAGGTGCGAAAGGCATACCTGGGCAAAGCTTAAAAAAGGGGAGAATTCTCTCCCCCCAGACCGTCAAAAAAGCCCAATAGCTGCGTTATTAACAAAAGCCTGTTCAATCGACGTACTTGTTACGGGGACATTCCAAGGGACATTCCTCGAAAGAGGTGTGTCCCAAAACCTTCCGCCTCAATCACGGTTTTTTCTTATGCCTTGATCTTCACTCCTGTCATCAGCCTGGTAAATTTCAGACTAACCGAAGTAGTTTATACCCATAGCATCTCTTACTTCACTCATTGTTTCCCTGGCTGCCCGGTGTGCTTTGCCGGTTCCTTCCATCAATATATCTTTTATCAAGCCCGGGGTCTGGGAGTATTTTAGTCTTCTTTCACGCATTGGCTCAAGCAGAGCATCCAGACATCCAGCGAGCTTCTTCTTACAGTTAACGCAGCCAATTGCGCCTTGCCGACAGTCTTCTTCTATTTGTTTTACTTCAAGTTGATTAAACACCTTATGATATTCATATACAGTGCAAACCTCTGGGTGCCCAGGGTCGTTTTTACGGATTCTAGCCGGATCGGTTACAGCGCTCATAACCTTTTCCTGTATTTCCTTAGTGCTGTCACTTAGATAAATAGCATTGTTAAGGCTCTTACTCATTTTAGCTTTACCATCAAGTCCTACCAGCCTTGGCACTTCACCCACGAGTATATCTGGTTCCACCAGAACAGGTCGGTATAGGTCGTTAAAACGCCTTACAATTTTGCGAGTCAATTCAAGATGGGGAATCTGATCTTCGCCTACCGGAACCAGGTGAGCCTTAAATATACTTATGTCAGCTGCCTGGCTTACCGGATACCCTAAAAAACCATAAGTCATGTCGCTGAAACCATGCTGCTGTGCCTCGGATTTTACCGTGGGGTTATGTCTTAGAACATTTACTGAAGTAAACATTGAAAAATACATTGTTAATTCATGAATTTCCGGGATCATACTTTGAATAAATATGGTAGATATCTCTGGATCGAGTCCTGCTGCCAAGTAGTCCTCAGCAATCTGAAAGGTATCTTTGCTAAGGTTTTCCGGCTTTTCGAAGTTAGTTGTTAAAGCTTGGACATCGGCAATGATAATATAGCTATCATATTCTTCCTGCAGCTTCACCCGGTTAGCCAGGCTGCCTACATAATGGCCCAGATGCAGCTTGCCGGTGGGTCTGTCGCCCGTAAGAATTCTTTTCATACCTGCCATGCAAATATATCCTCCTGCTTTTGAATTATGCGGCTGTTCTAAAAGTGAAATCAACATCTAAAGTATCACTATAGGCCAGAAATATCAAGTCCCCAGGAAAAGTTCAAAGGATTAATGGTGCTTTTAAGAACCAAAACTGACCTGTGTATCTTGTAAGAGTGAACCAGCAGACACAATTAAACTAAAAACAGAATATACAAGTAATGGGGAGAATGGAGTTATTGCAGCACATCATAGCTATTAAATTTATTATTTTAAGATTCAATTTTTAATCATAAAAATCCTAAATGTATTTATTGACATGGGGGATGAATGTGCTACAATTCTACATGTATGTTTTTGACCAGTGTAAGAAAGGAGGCTTGGGAAAAACATTATAATTGAAGGGAGTTGACATTATTGCAGTCTTTAGGGCGACACGTTTTAGCCGAGGTGTACGGATGTCGATTTGAGGCATTAAATGATATCCAAAAAGTGGAGGATATCATGGTAAATGCGGCTTTGGAGGCTGGCGCTGAAGTTAGGGAAGTGGTTTTCCATAAGTTTAGTCCTCAAGGAGTTAGCGGAGTTGTCGTTATTTCGGAATCTCACCTTGCGATTCATACCTGGCCTGAATTAGGATACGCGGCAGTGGATGTATTTACTTGTGGAGAGAAAGTTAATCCATGGGATGCCTGTAACTATGTTGCGAAAGCATTTGGGGCTGAATATGTAAATGCACAGGAAGTTAAAAGGGGATTAATGGTAGACCAGGAAGAGCGCATGGTGGTAAATATTTAGGAGGGATACTATTTTAGTAGACCGAAGTAGTAGAAAAAAGATTAACAAATTTAGCTAGGGGGCCTTACTTGTTTAAAATTGCAAGTGAGGCCTAGTTCTTTTAGCATAATAATATGGAAACAATGTAATGAATTATTTATGTAATTGAAGCGCCCATTAATGTATTATATATAAGCAGAACTTATAAAAGAAATATGGAATTAAGCAGGAAATTATCGTATTTTGTGGAATGATAGTAATGCGGCTCTCGTAGAGAGCTTAAGTCTTATCGTTTTACTTAAGGGGGACTAATTCATGGAATTTATTTTTACCAGGGAAATGAAAGCCGATTTACTTGATGTTGATAATATATTTACAAAGAGCTTATTACCCTGGTGGGATGAAATATCCGTTTATGTACCTAAAGTTGAAGATTTAAGCTTTAAATTGCTTCCTGCTATGGTAGTTAATGCTTATCGATATATGGGGATCGAAAGAGACGCCTATATAGAGATGGCGAATTTATTTAAAACGATTTATTTTGCGAGCAAAGTTCACGTTCTAATTAAAGATGATGAAGATGGACAGAAACATAACCAGGAATTGCAATTTACTATTTTAATAGGAGATTATATTTTCGGTAAAGTTTTAAGTTTGCTGCTGAAAACAGACTGTGACAAGCTGCTGGATATATTTGCTGTTATGTTGTGTGATATTAATGAAGGTTTGATTATTGAACATAAAATGCATGGCACCCGGCAAGAGGTACTTGCGAAAACCATGGGTCCCCTGTATAAAAACGCCTTTCTAACTGCTGCTAAAGTAGCTGGATTGATGCATGAAAGAGCTGTAATCTATGGAGAAATAGGATATAACTTAGGCATAGCATTGGAGTTAATATACATTTACGAACAAGAACACGATGCTCATACCTATTTAAATAAAGCGGAGATGCTGCTCAGGCAGTTGGACAGAAAAGAAATTTATGAAATAGAAGCGCTGGAAAACTTGATGCAGGAAATACGCAACAATTTAGGAGGTAGCGTAAATGGCCTATAAAGATTTGCACGAATTTATTAAAGCCCTGGAAGATATCGGGCAGCTGCAAAGAATTAAAACATTGGTTGATCCCGAACTAGAAATAACTGAAATAACAGATAGAATAAGCAAGTCTAATGGACCTGCTTTATTGTTTGAGAATGTAAAGGGGTCGGACATGCCCCTGCTAATAAATGCTTACGGCAGCAAAGAGCGTATGGCCTTGAGTCTACAGGTCGAAGATCTGGACGATATTGGCAATGAAATTATGGACTTGCTGCAATTAGCCGATAACGTCCCTGATTCTTTGCTGGGAAAAGTGAAGATGCTGCCGATTTTGGCCCAGTTATCCTCTTTATTTCCCAAAATCGTTAAGAGTGGTGCGTGCCAGGAAGTAATATGTATGGAACCATCCCTGGATAAGCTGCCAATATTAAAGTGCTGGCCGGATGATGCGGGAAAATTCATTACTCTGCCTCAGGTATATACCCGTGATCCACGCAACGGAAAAAGAAACGTTGGTATGTACCGACTGCAGGTTTTTGATCATAATACTACCGGAATGCACTGGCATATTCATCATGACGGAGCAGAAAATTACCGTTTGAATAAGGAAGCAGGCAATTCTGTAATAGAGGTTGCTGTAGCCCTGGGAGGGGATCCTGCTATAGCCTATGCTGCAACAGCACCCCTGCCGAAGGAAATTGACGAACTTATTTTTGCTGGCTTTCTGAGGAAGAAACCGGTTGAATTAGTGAAATGTAAGACTATTGATATGGAGGTTCCCGCTGATGCTGAAATCGTTCTGGAGGGTTATATAGATCTGCAGGAGAGCCGTATTGAAGGACCGTTTGGAGATCATACCGGTTATTATTCACTTCCTGGTGAATATCCTGTGTTTCATATCAAATGTATAACTCATCGTAAAGATGCTATTTATCCCACTACGATTGTAGGTAAGCCTCCTCAGGAGGATTGTTATTTAGCTCTGGCCAGTGAGCGAATTTTTCTGCCGTTGTTAAAAATGCAATTATCCGAAGTCGTCGATATGCACATGCCTATGGAAGGAGTTTTTCACAATTGCGTATTTATTTCAATAAAGAAGTCCTATCCTGGCCATGCCCGCAAGATAATGAATGCTCTATGGGGTATGGGGCAGATGATGTTTGCTAAATTTATTGTGGTAGTTGATAAAGACGTAAATGTTCAGAATTTATCTGAAGTTTTATGGAAGGTATTTAATAACGCAGACCCTAAAAGGGACACCATGATTGTTGAAGGGCCGCTGGATGTCTTGGACCATTCTGCTCCACTGCCTCTTTTCGGTTCCAAGATGGGAATAGACGCTACTAAGAAATGGCCTGGCGAAGGACATATGCGCGAATGGCCTGACGATATAGTTATGAGTAAAGAAATTATAGATTTGGTAAATACTAAGTGGAGTGAATACGGCCTTGACTAGAGTTCAGAAATTTTTATCAATGATTGACTTTGGGCATAGCCTTTTCGGCTTACCATTTGCTTATCTGGGTGCATTTCTTGCGATTCGGGGAATACCTTCCAGTAATCAGTTGTTATGGATTACAGTTGCTATGGTCAGTGCCCGGTCAGCCGCTCTATGTCTCAATCGGTTAATAGACCGAAAAATGGATCGGGCTAACCCACGAACAAGCGGGTGGGTTCTGGCGAAAGGTGAACTGCCAATTAACGGAGTCTGGATTCTGGTATTGGTCTTTTTTGCACTGTTATTTTTTGCAGCAGGCCAGCTTAACTCATTATGTGTAAAACTAGCACCGTTGGCGGTTATTATCTTATGGGTTTATTCTTATACCAAGAGATTTACCTGGTGGTGTCACCTGCTTTTGGGAATGGCTGTAGGCATAGGGCCTGTAGGCGGCTGGATTGCGATAACTGGCCGCTTTGATTGGCTGCCTTTGATACTGTGGATGGCGGTAGCCTGCTGGATAGCCGGGTTTGATACTATGTATGCCTGTCAGGATATAGAGTTTGACCGTGCCAACCACCTTTTTTCCATACCCGCACGTTTTGGGGAGGCCGGTGCGTTATTATTTTCGGCAGTATTTCACCTTATGACTGTGATACTGCTAGCACTTAACGGGATAGCTTTAAGTCTGGGGACCTGGTATTACATAGGGGTTATTTTTACTGCGGTACTTTTGCTTTACGAACATATCATCGTAAGACCAGGCAATTTAAGCCGAGTAAACTTCGCCTCTTTTAAAATTAATCATTATGTTGGTATGATAATATTTGTTATGGCCCTGTTGGATATCATTAAATGACAGGCTGGTTATTTCAGCTGATAATCTTAAAACGCATGTGAATATAAGCACACATAAGAAGGGTGATGTTTTTGTCCAGGTATATCGTAACTATGACGGGAGCCAGCGGGGTCATTTATGGTTTAGAGCTTATTGCTGAACTATTGAAAAGGGAACATGAGGTGCATCTGGTAGTTAGCGAACCAGCCTCACTGGTACTGATACAGGAAATGAACTGGCAAAATCAGAAGTCAATTGAAACTGCTTTAAGGGAATATCTGCCTGATGGTAATCTTTATTATTATCAAAATTCAGATATAGGAGCCAGAATTGCCAGCGGTTCATTTATTGCGGAAGCTATGGTTATTATACCCTGTACAATGTCCACTCTCGCTTCAGTGGCAAACGGCATGTCTAATAACTTGATTGAGCGGGCTGCCGATGTAATGCTGAAGGAACATAGATCCTTGATTGTGGTACCTCGCGAAACACCGCTCAGTGCAGTGCATTTACGTAATATGTTAAGACTGGCTGAAATGGGAGTATCAATTGTACCAGCCATGCCAGCCTTCTATCACCGTCCAGAATCTTTAAATGAAATAATATTGTTCATAGTGGGAAAAGTATTGGATATAATGAGAATCCCCCATGACATTTTTCGAAGATATGAAGGGTTAACTGTTGATTAAGTACGTTTTTAGTTGGATTTTTATAGATATCAACTATATAATTATAAAGGATTCCAGATAGGTAAGGGGAACGTGATGACCGTCTTAGATATGTTTAATCCCATAAATAAAGATTTAGCCATGGTTGAAGAGCAACTGATTGAAAGTATCGATACAGAGTTGCCTCTGCTTGATGAAGCCGCCACTCATCTGGTAAAAGCAGGGGGGAAGAGATTGAGGCCGGCATTTGTATTACTAGCGGCCAAGCTGTTTTCCAACTCAGTTGAACATGTTCTGCCGATGGCTGTAGCTCTGGAAATGGTGCACATGGCAAGTCTGGTTCATGATGATGTGATAGATAATTCTGTATTACGTCGTGGACAACCAACCGTAAAAAGTGAATGGGGTAATAGAATATCACTTTACACCGGAAATTATGTTCTTGCTAAATCCTTATGCATGGTAGCAACATACCAACGAAGTGACATATTAGAGGTTCTCGCGAACGCTAGTATGCGCATTTGCGAAGGCGAAATCAAACAGATGCAAAGCTGCTACGATGTACATCAGGGATTCAAGGATTACCTGCGTCGAATCGAGAAGAAAACTGCATTATTAATTTCAGTTAGCTGCCAGTTGGGAGCGATGATTAGTAAGTCAAATGATACTGAAATCACGGCATTAAAGAAATATGGATATTATCTCGGAATGGCCTTTCAGGTTACAGACGACATTCTGGATTTTGTTGCTGATGAGAAAACTCTCGGTAAACCGGTAGGCAGTGATATAAGACAGGGTGTAATTACTTTACCTGCGATTTATGCCTTGAAATACGGAGCCAGCCGCCAACAACTCGGCAAACTTTTATCATCTCCGGAGTTATGCTTTAATCAAGCTGAAGAGATTGTAAGTTTAATAACCGAATCTGATGGGATTGATTACGCATATCAGGTAAGCTGTACATTTGCCGAGAAAGCAATGCAGCAGTTAAATTGCTTACCCGATGTACAGGCAAAAGATGCCTTATATGATATAGCCGCTTTTATATCTGGAAGGGAATACTAGACTGGGAGTGAATATAAGTGGCGTTTAAAGACATGTCAACTGAGGATAAGCAAACCCTCATAGAACACCTGGGCGCATTAAGAAAAGCCTTGATCATAAGTGTAGCAGCAGTTGGGATTGCGGCTGTGTTCTGCTTTAGTTATAATGAACAATTATTAGACATTGTTACTCTTCCGCTGCGATCCATAAACCAGCGCCTGATAGTGACAGGCGTTACAGAGGCGTTTTTTGTTAAATTACAGCTTTCTTTCCTGGCCGGATTTGTAATTGCTTTCCCCATTGTAGCCTGGGCTATTTGGGGTTTCTTTAAGCCCGCCCTTTATCCTCACGAGAGGAAATATATCTACATACTATTTCCTATTACTATTATCCTTTTTGCTGGAGGGGTACTCTTCTCATACTTTGCCATCTTGCCTTTGGTGCTTAAGTTCTTTGTATATATAGCAGGTGAGAACCTGCAGACTATGTTTAAGGTCGATCAGTACGTATCTTTTGTAATGTCATTTTCAATTCCATTCGGATTGGTTTTTGAACTCCCCGTCGTTACATTCTTTCTGACCAAAATAGGTATAATTAAGTCCGAAATGCTATCCAAAAATCGTAAGTATGCCATTCTTATTATTGTTATTGCAGCTGGAGCACTTACACCAGGGCCAGACCCTATCAGTCAGTTGATGATGGCAGTACCAGTATATATATTGTTTGAAGTAAGTGTTCTTGTTGCCAGATGGGCCAAACCTCGTCAAGAGGTTCCTGATCAAAAGGTTCCTGACCAAGATTAGGTGCGAAAAGCAGGAAACAATCTAAAAAGTCTAAGTATAGAGTGACTAAGCTTAAGGATACAAATTCTTTACAAAGGTTAGACTTTTTGTCATAATAAATGTTGAGGGTGTGCCTCCAAGCGCAAGTAGTATTGTACTTGATGAATAGTCCAGGCCTCGGGCTTAACTTGAAGGAGGGAATACTTTGTTTGGATTAATTGGAAACTTCGGTCCCTGGGAACTGGCTCTAATTCTATTGATAGTGCTGGTTGTTTTTGGTCCGGGGAAATTGCCCAAGGTTGGGGAGTCCTTAGGTAAGGCAATGCAAAGCTTCAAAAAGGCCAAAGAAGGAGACGACGAAGAACTCGAAGAAGAGATTAAGAAAAAAAAATAGGTCTGATTTCAGACCTTTTTTGATGTAAAGGGATTAAAGAGCACGATGGCGCATTTATATCCAATATATTTAAATCTTGCTGGTAAAAGGTGCCTGGTCATAGGCGGAGGAAAGGTAGCCGAGCGTAAGGCTGCCACTTTGTTGGAATACGAAGCCAGCATAATATTAGTTAGTCCGGAGAGTACCGAAAGCATTAAAACTTGGTCAGCCCAGCGCTTGATTGACTGGCGGCAAAGAATTTTTCAACCGGAAGATCTGGATGGTACATTTCTGGTCTTTATAGCCACTGGCGATGAAGATATTAACAAAGATATAGCTGTTCTGTGCCGTCAAAGAGGAATATTGGTTAATGCAGTTGATGATCCGCCTAATTGTGATTTTTATGTTCCTTCGATACTTAGACGCGGCTCACTATGTCTGGCTATATCTACTGAAGGTAAAAGTCCGCTTTTAGCTGGCAAGTTACGCAGGGAACTGGAGACAGTCATCCCTGATGAATATGGAGAATGGCTGGAGATATTAGGCGGCCTGAGAGATAAAATCAAAAAGTCAGATTTAGGCATTGATGAGAGAAAGAAATTATTTGAAGCCCTGGTGTATTCTGATATGCTGGAGTTACTCAGAGAAGGTAGGAAAGAAAAAATAGAGGAGCGGATTGAGCAATGTATGTCTTGCTTACGGGAATAAATCATAAGACAGCACCGATAGAAATCCGTGAGAAATTTGCCTTTGCTGCTGCTGAACTGGAACATGCCTACGATAAACTTAAGAGTGAAGAAGTGGACGGCCTGGTAATTCTCAATACATGCAACCGTACCGAGTTGTATGCTACCGCACGGGATATTGAGGCAGGCCAGAAGCATTTGAAATCATTTTTACTATCCTATTCAGGCTTATCTCCCGAAGAAATTGAAAAATATATTTACCAGCCTAACTGTTATGCTGCTATAGATCACCTTTTTCGTGTATCATCGGGATTGGATTCCATGATACTGGGAGAAACCCAGGTGCTGGGACAGGTTAAGGAAGCATATCAGAAGGCTCAAGAACTTAAGGCCTCTGACGGGGTATTGAATTCCCTGTTCCAAAAGGCCTTGTATGTGGGTAAAAAGGTTAGGACTGAGACGGCTATAGACCAACATCCCGTTTCAGTCAGTTATGCTGCTGTTGAACTGGCCAAGAAGACCCTGGGTTCATTGGAAAACAAGAGTGTTCTGGTTGTAGGAGCCGGAGAAATAGGTGAACTTACAACCAAGTATTTGCTCTTAAATGGGGTACATTCAGTTTTAGTCTCCAATCGTTCTTATGAAAAAGCTGTAGAAATGGCCGCACTTTTTAATGGCCGTGCGGTACGTTTTGATCTTCTGACGGAAGAATTAAGAAATGCTGATATAGTTATTAGCTGCACGGCTGCCAGCCATTATGTTATTAGGGAAGATAATTGCCGTGAGGTACTGTTATCTCGTGAAGGCCGCAGAATTATACTTATTGACATTGCTGTACCAAGGGATGTAGAGCCTGCTCTGGGAGATATCGAAGGTGTATTTCTTTACGATATCGATGATTTACAGGGTGTGATCGATTCAAACTTTTCCGCAAGGAAAAAGGCGGCTGCAACGGCAAACGATATTATAGCTGATCAACTGGTGGAGTTTAATGAATGGCTGGCTTCTTTATATGTTGTTCCTGTTATATCAGCTCTAAAAAAACACGGCGAAACGATTAAACAAAATGAATTGAAACGAGCCTTCAATAGGTTGGGTAAAGTTACTGACCGTGAACAGGAGGTTATCACTGCTCTGGCCCATTCAATTGTTAATCAACTGCTGCATTTTCCGGTGGTAAACCTGAAAGAAATGGCGGTTAGCAACCAGGGTCATCTTTATGCTGAAGTAGTGAAAAAACTATTCGGTTTGCAATTAGCGGATGAGGAGCAGGAAGAATATGCAGAAATTAAGGTTGGGAACAAGGGGTAGCAGACTGGCGATATGGCAGGCAGGCTGTGTCGCAGGAGAGATTAACAAGGTAATGCCAGACTTAGATATTGAGATTAAGGTTATTAGAACTAAAGGTGACAAAATACTTGATGTGGCATTGTCTAAAATAGGGGACAAGGGACTTTTTACAAAGGAAATTGAAAATGCATTACTGGATTTAGAAATTGATCTGGCCGTACACAGTATGAAGGACTTACCATCTTTTTTAGCACCGGGCCTGATGCTGGGAGCTGTGTTAAAAAGAGAAAATCCCCGCGATGTCTTGATATCTCACAAAGGATATACCCTATCCAGTATGCCTGGCAATGGATTGGTTGGTACATCAAGTCTGCGCAGGATCGCTCAGCTTAGGGCATTGCGTCCCGATCTTCGTACGATTGACTTGCGGGGTAATGTGGAAACCCGTATAAAAAAAATGGAAGAACAAAATTTGGACGGGATTATTCTGGCTTATGCGGGAGTTAAACGTCTTGGTTTTAATGAGCAGATTACTGAAATTATTGGAACAGATTCAATGCTACCGGCAGTAGGACAAGGAGCTATAGCAATTGAGGTCAGGGAAGACGATAATGAGACTTTAAAAATCATTTCTCAAATCAATGATAAAAATACCGATTTTGCAACCAAATCCGAAAGAGCTCTGTTGCAAGAGCTGGAGGGTGGATGCCAGGTGCCTATTGCTTCACTGGCACATATTGAAGGAGATAAGCTGCACCTGGAAGCCTTAGTGGCTTCTATGGATGGCCAGACAGTAATTAAAGAAAGCCTGTCAGGGGATATCAATCAAGCAGCAGAGATCGGAAAACTTCTGGCTCAAAATCTTTTGAACAGAGGGGCAGACAGAATCCTGGAAGAAATAAAGCGATTAGGAGAGTAATTGATGCAAAAGCAAGGATTTGTTTACCTTATTGGAGCGGGTCCGGGAGACCCCGGTCTTTTTACTTTAAAAGGTAAGAAAGTACTGGAGAAAGCCGAAGTGGTTGTATATGACCGCTTAATAGGTCAGGAAATACTTGATTATGCCAGTAAAGATGCGGAATTTATCTATGTGGGTAAGGCATCCAGCGATCATGCCATGCCTCAGGATGATATAAATAGACTGCTGGTTAAAAAAGCACAAGAAGGAAAAATTGTAGCCCGGCTAAAAGGAGGGGACCCCTTTGTATTTGGCCGGGGTGGAGAAGAAGCTCTGTTTATTCGGGAGCATGGCCTGGAATTTGAAATCGTTCCAGGTATTACTTCAGCGGTGGCTGTACCTGCCTATGCAGGCATACCTGTAACTCATCGGGATGCTACCTCCAGCTTTGCGGTTATCACCGGACATGAAAAGCCAGGTAAAGAAATAAGTTCTATTCAGTGGGACAAAATTGCAACTGGCATCGGTACCTTGGTATTCCTGATGGGAGTAGAGAATCTTGAATATATAGTGACCAATCTGATAGGTGCAGGGAGAAGCAAGGATACCCCGGCAGCCTTGGTTCGAAGGGGTACCTACCCGGATCAGGAAGTAATTAGCGGTACCCTTGCCAATATTGTTCAGAAAGTGCGGGATGCAAATTTTAAACCTCCTGCAATTATTATTGTAGGAGAGACTGTAAACTTACGTGCAGATTTAAAATGGCGGGAAGATAAACCGCTCTGGGGGAAGAAAATCCTGGTAACCAGAGCCAGAGCACAAGCCAGCGGACTTCTGGAACGCATCAGGGACACGGGAGGGGAAGCGATCGAGTTTCCTTCTATAGAAATCATAAAGGAAACTGATTTAACACCGCTGTATTCCGCTTTTGAAAATATCCGTGATTATTCCTGGGTAATATTTACCAGCGTAAACTCTGTAGATATATTTTTTGAAGAACTTCGTAAACGACAGCTAGATATTCGCCAGCTGCAGGGAATAAAAATCTGCGCTATAGGTCCGGCTACTTTTGATCAGCTTAATAAACGGGGTTTATTGGTAGACCTGGTACCTGAAGAATACCGTGCAGAAGGTATCATAGCCGAGTTAAAAATTAGGATTAAGCCGGAAGAACTCATACTATTGCCACGGGCTAAAGGTTCCCGGGAAATTTTACCGGAGAGCCTACGGGAGATGGGGGCCGTTGTTGATGAGATTTATCTTTATCGCTCAGAACCCGCATCATATATCAACCCTGTCAGCCTGGAAGAGATAAGGAAAGGACAGGTGGACTATATAACCTTTACCAGTTCATCTACAGTCACTAATTTTGTTAAAATAATTGGGAAGGACAACATCAAGAATTTTAATGATCAAGTTAAGGTGGCTTGCATTGGTCCTATAACAGCAGAGACAGCCTTGGAACATGGCTTCACAGTTGATATTATGCCCGATAAATTTACCGTAGACGCATTATTAGAGTCAATTATTCAAGAGGTAAAGTTTAGAGATTCTTAAGTTAACATATTTAGCATGGAGATCAGGGGAAGCCAAAAGAACGTCCCCTTGCTTCCCAGTAGTGCCTGCGGGTTATCCTGAGGCACCTTCAGCAAAACATTAGGGAGGGATTTTGTGACATTTCCAATCAACAGAATGAGGAGACTGCGGGCCAGTGAAAATCTTCGCAGCATGGTCAGGGAAACTCATCTAAATGTAAAAGATTTTATATATCCCCTCTTTATTACCTTTGGCAAAGATAAGAAGATACCGGTACAATCCATGCCCGGTGTATTTCAAATCTCAGTTGACAATTTGAAGGAAGAAATTAATGAAATTCATTCCTTAGGGATTCCGGCCGTTTTGCTTTTTGGAATACCCGAATGCAAAGACAGCCTGGCCAGCTCTGCTTACGATAACAACGGAGTAGTACAGGAAGCAACCCGAATTATTAAGGATATCAATCCGGACTTATTAGTGATAACAGATGTATGTCTATGTGAGTATATGGACCACGGGCACTGTGGTGTTGTTGAAACCGATGGAACCATTAATAATGATGCCAGCCTGGAACTACTCGCACGAGAAGCTCTGTCACATGTTCAGGCAGGTGCAGATCTGATTGCACCTTCAGATATGATGGATGGCAGAGTTGGATATATCAGAAAAGTATTGGATTCCGAAGGTTATACTCAAATCCCTATTATGTCTTATGCAGCCAAATATTCTTCTGCTTTTTATGGGCCATTCCGCGAAGCGGCCGAATCAACTCCTAAGTTTGGCAACCGTAAGACCTACCAGATGGATCCAGCCAATATCCAGGAGGCCTTGCGTGAGGTAGAACTGGATATTAATGAAGGTGCGGATATTGTTATGGTAAAACCCGCCTTGGCATACTTGGACGTACTAAAAGCTGTAAAAGATAAATTTGCATATCCGACTGCTGCCTACAATGTGAGCGGTGAATATGCAATGGTCAAAGCTGCGGCGGCGCAGGGGTGGATTGACGAAGAGGCTGTAATGATGGAGATTTTACTATCTATCAAAAGAGCTGGTGCTGATATGATTATTACCTATGCTGCAAAGGATATGGCGAAGATAATTAATAGATAATACTGTGGGGAATTGGATTTACAAGTAAGTTTAGGGAGGTTTTTACAATGCTGGTTTCCTGGAATACGACCAACCAGTGTAACATGTTTTGCGATCACTGCTATCGGGATGCCGGTGCGAAATCTGCGGACGAGCTTTCTACCAGCCAGGCCAGGAAACTCATCCAGGAGATTAAAAAGGCGGGTTTCCAGATCATGATATTTAGCGGCGGAGAACCACTGATGCGTCCGGATATTTATGAATTAGGAGCCTTTGCTAAAGAGCAGGGTTTAAGGGCTGTTATGGGAACCAATGGTTCTCTAATTACACCTGAAGTTGCTCGTAAAATGAAAGACGCAGGTTTTATGGCAGCAGGAGTTAGTCTTGACAGTCTTGATCCTGCCAAGAATGATGCCTTTCGAAGACTGGAAAATGCCTATCAACTAACCGTTGCAGGTATGAAAAACCTAAAAGCAGCAGGGCTGCCATTTCAAATCCATACCACTGTAATGGACTGGAATGTAGAAGAATTAGAAGCGATTACTGATTTTGCGATAGAGATAGGGGCTATGGCTCATCACATCTTTTTCTTGGTACCGACCGGCAGGGCAGTTAAAATAGAAGAGGAAGCCCTGCGCGTTGTTGCCTATGAGAAGACCATAGCTCGTTTGATGGAGAAACAGAAACAGGTGCCGATTGAAATCAAACCTACTTGTGCCCCTCAGTTTATACGGGTAGCAGACAAAAAAGGCATTCCATTAAGATTTTCTAAAGGTTGTCTCGCCGGGATAAGCTACTGCATCATAAGCCCGATCGGCAATGTGCAGCCCTGCGCTTATCTTGATATACCGCTCGGAAATGTCAAAGAAAAACCCTTTGATATAATATGGCAGGAAAATGAGGTCTTAAAAAACCTGAGAACCATGGATTACCAGGGGAAATGCGGGGTCTGTGATTATAAGAGCAGATGTGGGGGCTGTAGAGCTCGGGCTAATTATTATAATGGTGATTATATGGCCGAAGACAACTGGTGTCTTTACCATCCCCGGGGAGATGCTTAAGGTGCGAGTCTTGGATAATTTAGATCGAGATATTTTGGATATGTTACAGAATGATTTTCCTATAACAACACAGCCGTATTTAGAAACAGCTAATCGGTTGGGCATAAAGGAAGACGAGCTGATGAACAGGATTGCTGCAATGAAGGACAGCGGTCTCATCAGAAGAATTGGGGGAATCATGGATTCCCGTAGTTTGGGATTCTATTCTACCCTGTGTGCAGTTGTTGTTCCTGAAGAGAGAATTGAAGAAGCTGCCAGGGCTATAAATCAGCTTCCTGGCGTTACTCATAACTATTTGCGGGATCACCATTACAATATGTGGTTTACCCTAACTATGCCCTCCCAGGTGGAGGTTGAAGAAAAACTACGGGAATTGGAAACCTTGTTAGGTCTAAACATTATTAATCTACCAGCCCAGAAAATATTTAAAATAAAAGTATCTTTTGATATGGGGAGATCTAATGACTTATGATTCTATCGACAGAAATATAATAGGACTATTACAGGGTGATCTTCCGCTGGTTTCGCATCCTTTTCAGAAACTTGCCCAGAGCCTCAATATATCTGAGCAGGAGATTGTTGACCGAGTTCGGGCATTACAGCAAAATGGTATGGTAAGAAGGTGGGGTGCTGTACTTCGCCATCAGAAGGCCGGTTATAGTGCCAACGCCATGGTGGCTTGGAAAGTAGAGAATGAAAGAGCAGAAGAAGTGGGCAGGATAATGGCCGAGTTTAAAGAAATTAGTCATTGCTATCTAAGAGATGTTCCGGATTTGTTTGAATATAATTTGTTTGCCATGCTTCACGCTCACAATGATGATGAGCTTAATGAGCTGGTTACTAAAGTATGTAATAAGACCAATTCGCAGAATTATAAAGTTATAAAGAGTCTGAAGGAGTTTAAAAAAGCCAGTCTGGAATATGTTTGAGGATTCTAGAAATCTGGCCAAATGAATACAAATAGGGGAGGGATCCCAACTGGATACCAGGAAATCTGAACAACTATTTAAGAAAGCAAGAAAATATATGCCCGGGGGTGTTAATAGCCCAGTTCGTGCTTTTAAGTCGGTCGGGCTTAATCCTTTAATGATCAAAAGGGGTCAGGGATCTAAAATATATGATGTAGATGATAACCAATTTATAGATTATGTATACTCATGGGGACCGCTTATTCTGGGACACAGCCATCCACAGGTAATTAACGCTATCTGTGCAGCTGCCCAGGATGGAACAAGTTATGGTGCATGCTGCGAGAAAGAAATTGAGCTGACTCAATTAATATGTGAAGCCTTTCCTTCTATCGATAAGGTGAGGCTGGTTAATTCAGGAACTGAAGCCACAATGAGCGCAGTTCGATTGGCCAGGGCTTACACAGGTCGTGATAAGATTATCAAATTTGAGGGATGTTATCATGGACACGCCGATACGTTCTTGATTAAAGCAGGTTCAGGCATGCTTACCTCAGGAGTACCGACAAGCCCTGGGGTACCGAAGGCGTTTATTGAACAGACTCTGGTGTGCAAGTATAATGATCTCGAATCTGTAAAAAAGGCTTTTATGCAGTCTGGCCCTAATATTGCTGCTGTAATTGTCGAACCTATCGCAGCAAATATGGGTTTAGTAACTCCTAAGCCAGGTTTCTTGGAGGGACTGCGCGAGATTACGAGGCTCTATGGTAGTCTGTTGATTTTTGATGAGGTTATAACTGGTTTTAGGACGTGTTATGGTGGTGTACAAACCCTTACCGGGATTACACCTGACCTGACAACGCTGGGGAAGATTATTGGTGGTGGTTTACCGGTAGGAGCCTATGGAGGCAGAGCAGAAATTATGGACCGGGTTTCTCCGGAGGGAGATGTGTATCAAGCGGGTACCTTATCAGGGAATCCGTTGGCTATGGCAGCCGGTATTGCTACGTTAAAGGGGTTACAGGAGGCCGGCTTTTATAAACGCCTGGAAGATATGGTCTGTAAGTTAACCGATAACATGCAAAATATTTTTAAAGCTCATGACTTGGAATATGCAATAAACAGAACGGGTTCTATGTTTTCTCTATTTTTTACTAAACAAGAGGTTAAAGATTATGAATCAGTTTTAAGCTGTGATACAACTAATTATGCACGTTTCTACCGTGAGCTATTGGAAGCAGGTATTTATTTTCCACCTTCACAGTTTGAAGTATGTTTTGTTTCTGGTGCACACAGCCTGGATGACATTAATAATACCGCAGAAGCGGTAAATAGAGCATTAGACACAATTTGAAATAATGTTGACTTAAAGTGAGAAAATTTTTTCCTATTATTCCTTAAAAGCAGGAAAATAGACTTCAATATAGAAAGTATAACACTGGCTGTGTTTATTTAAATTGAGGGTAAAAACTACTCAAACTATGGCGGTGAATTTGCCGTAGGCAAAAATAAATACATATAACTTTCGTGGGGGTGATTGCAAGAAGACGGGGTGTGAAAGTGTAAATCTAACCTAGTATAACATTAAGCCATTAGATGAAAAGGAGGAATGAACTTGAAGGTTCTAGTATGTGTTAAGCAAACATTTGACACAGAAGCCAAAATTGAATTAAAGGACGGCAAAATTTCCGATGCTGGTATTAACCTAATCATTAATCCTTATGATGAGGTTGCTGTTGAAGGCGGAATTCAATTAAAAGAAAAGAAAA
>Ga0209639_1000583_pt1 | contig 48716 bp, 48 predicted proteins | sample EPASupsiteHSE605_FD_187268 | JGI IMG/M metagenome (GOLD analysis project Ga0209639, IMG submission 187268) | Bioremediated contaminated groundwater from EPA Superfund site, New Mexico - Sample HSE6-05 (SPAdes) (version 2) | ecosystem: Environmental > Aquatic > Deep subsurface > Groundwater >... | reverse complement strand
CCTACCAGTAAAACATCGTGCCTATCGCAACGCTGTTGGAATGCTGCGTGGCGCGGTCATGCCAGGTGTTCTGGGCATAGGCGTACTCAACGATGAATTGTGTGAACTTGTTGAAGTTGTAAGTGACCATGCCCACTGCCGCTTCCTGTTTCTTCATGGGGGAGAAGGAACCGCCTACGCCGCGCTTGGTCTTGTCGTCATCGCTTTCTACCTGGCGGTTTTGCCCGTAGTTGGCTCCGATCTTGATATCGGGGGTCAGCTTGTAGGTCGCCTGGACCAGGAAGCCGAAATGGGTCCGCTCCTTGCCGGCGGCATCCGTCGATGAGGAACCGAACGCATCGCCGTCCTGCGCACTGATCATGCCGAGCCCCTCGCCGGCGTAACCGGACGCCATAAGATCGACGCCGCTGAAGCCGGCTTCGATGCCGGCCGCACCGCCGATGGATTGGTTCTGCTCACCCGGACGTGCTACGCCAGCCGCCTTACTGCGGGTTGCAGTCTCGAAGAGGCCGGACGCCCAAGCCTGCAGCGTAGTGCCGCCGTTCAGGACCGTGGCGTAGGAGATCTCGGTTTCGAGGCGCGGGGTGTTGGTCTTGGCGGTATCGGAACTGATCTTGTAAGGCTCGTTGACACTGAAGGCCACCTTGACGCCGTTAAGATCGGGAGTGGTGTAGCGGATCTGGGGGCCGAAGTTGGTGTAGAGGTAGCCGTAGCCGATATGGCCCAGAGTCGTGGAGGTGCCGGGTGCCGGAACAACGCCTGCCGTAAGGAGCGTCATGTCGGTCAGGATGTTTTTCGCCTGGTAAAGGTTCAGGGCACGGCCGGCAAGCAATTCGCCGTATGTCCCCTTTGCGGTGTAGTAGAATTCCCGGAAATCGATGTTGGGATTGACTTCAAATCTGGTGTCCTGGTTCTTATTCTGAATACTCGGATAGATACCGACCCGTACGTTCGAGTCGACCCCATTGACAGTGGGGGCCTTGATGTTGAACGCGATTAACGACGGCAGAAGCCCTACCTTCACCCCGAAATTCTGGAACTGATCCGGAGAACCGCTGAGAAAGGTTGTAAACCTGTCACCTGAAGGCTTCGGACTGGTAGACTGATAGACGGAGAAAACGTCGACGATACCGTCCGTGCTGAGCTGCCAGCCGTTTTCTCCACCGATGACGAACGCCGCCTCGGCCGGTGTTATTGCGGTTGCTGTCAGCAACATGGCCGCTGTCAGCATGGAAATTAATCTGTTACGCATGATGTTCCTCCATTATCAATTGAAATAAAAAGGCCTGTTCCCGTAGGGGAAAGGCCTAATCTAAGCAGCACTTCTGCCACAGAGTCACAGAGACACGGAGGGATCACAGAGAAAGTCCAATCCCAGAGAAGGTGAAATTAAGCCTCTGAAATTGAAACCAGTTGTAAAATCTCTGTGTCTCTGTGACTCTGTGGCAAAGCTTTTTCTAAGATCAAACCAATACTTTAAGCATTATCCTTTCCGAAAAAGAGCGCAGCTGTTTCCGGCAACGCCTACCGGCCCGGACACATCACTTCTGCAATTTACGCTGCGCTGACCAATTCTACCGGCACAACATAGCGTATCTCGTGGATTTCCATGTCCAGCAGGTCGATGGAGAGCTTCCGGTTGCGCAACAGTTCACCCTTGCCCAGTATGATCTTGCAGACTTCGGCCACTTCCAGGCTTGCCACTACAGCCGGGGTAAATGCCGGGTTCCCCAACTGCTTCTCAATCCCTTTTCCTTCAACCCAGTTGCGATAGATGCTCTGCACCGTGGTGTCGCCGGGTAACTGGGTGGCCACATGACCGTACCAGCCGCCGATCGCCCCGTGAACCATGGGGATTTCCAGTTCCGTGCAGGTTTCAGCCAGTTCAAGACGGTAGGCGATGCTGTCCAGGGCATCGACCGCTACGGTCACCCCCTTCAGGAGTTCCGGGCCGTTGGCCGTGCAGAAAGCGTCCCAGATCGGGGTTACCGCCACCGCCGGATTGACCTCGTTGACGCGTGCCAGTGCTGCTTCCACCTTGGCTTTCCCCAGGGCGCCGGGGGAGGAGAGTAGTTGCCGGTTCAGGTTGTGTTCCTCGAATATGTCCGGATCGATGGCTACGATTCCGCCAATGCCGAGCCGGGCCAGTTCCTCGATGATATAGCCGCCAAGACCGCCGCAACCGATCACGGCGACCTTGCTTCGCTGCAACAGCAACTGTTCCGTGACGGATATCATGTTCCGGTTGCGTTGGTACCTGGCCGGGAACATGCCGTTTTCCAGGGCCAGTTCTTCGACGGCTGCGTAGCTCCAGCCAAACAGTTCTGCAGCTTCTTTCTGCGCTGCCCAGGAAAGAAGGCCGTCTGTAAGCCGTTCCTGAAGAAATTCCCGTATGTTGTTCATATCAACCTCCGCCGACCAGGGGAAAGAGGGCCAGGGTGTCACTGTCTTGCAGCAGATGATCAAGGGTGGCGTGACGGCTGTTGACCAGGATGATGCCTATCTCTTCTTCGGTCAGGCCCAGTTCCAGGACGATCTTTCGGCAGTCGGTCCCCTCAGGGTGTTCCTGTTGAGCGACCTTGAATCTTCCGTTTCTGAAGGAGGCGAATAGCTTGACGGTGATATGCATGGTTGCGTCCCATCATGGTTAAAAACAGCCGATGTGGCAGACGCCACACCGGCTGTTTTGGCATTTACTAGAAATTCCAGAACTCGTCGATCTCTGCATCGGTGAAATCCCATACTGCATTGTGGGGCGCCACCGGTTCGGTCTTGAAGAATTCCGGGAGACGGTCGTGCTTGTTGGTGAAACCCGCCTCGATATTGAACTGATGCTCCACCTTCAGGATATGCTTGCCCAGGTTGGTGACGTCGTCACCGGTCAGGTTGATGCCGAAACGGGCGTTGATCATGTCGATCAGGGCCGGCAGGCATTCGGGGATGTCCAGGGCAGGGAAGGCGATAAAGATGCACATGCCGGTTGAATCAACGGCAGCGGTGGCAATCTGCAGATTGCGGGAAAGCTCGACCTGGCCGTCTTTTTTCAGCGGATCAACATATCCGCCGACGTTGAGGATGTTGGTGGCTATGGTGTAGCCGGAGGTGTGGTCGGCGCCCATGGTGCTGGTTGCGTAGGTGATGCCGATCCCTTTGACCGACCGGGGATCATAAGCCGGAATGCCCTGGTTCTTCACCACCGGGACCCTGGTGACGCCGTAGGCTCTGCCTACCGAACCGGCGCCGCCGCCGAGGATGCGGCCGAGCGGAGTCCCCTTGCCGATTTCTTCGGTAAGGAGGCGGAGCATTTCCTTGCTGTCCCCGAATGGGAGGATGCCGGCTTCCATGGCTACGCCGAACATGACGGCGGTTTCGATGGAGTCGATGCCGATGTCGTCCATGATGTTGTCGGCGCGGGCGATATCGTCCAGGTTGTCGATGCAGCAGTCGGCCCCCAGTCCCCAGATGGTTTCATACTCAAAGCCGGAGGTTATGTATTTGCCGTCCTTGTCGTTGTATACCTGGGAGCACTGGATGATGCAGCCGGCGTGGCAGCCATGCTTCGGCTTGCCGCCGCGGGCGACGATGGTGTCGTGCATGGTTTCGCCGGAGATCTTGTCATGGGCTTCGAACTGGCCTACGGTGAAGTTGCGGGTCGGCAGACCGCCCGCCTCGTTGAGGATGTTGACCAGCACGTTGGTGCCGTAAGTGGGGAGACCTTCGCCGCTGACCGGGTGGTCGAGAAGGGCTTTGGCAAACGTTCTTGCCGCCACCTTGAATTTTTCCGGATCGGCGATCGGCACCTTGGGCGCGCCGGTGTCGTCGATGGAGATGTACTTGATCTTCTTGGAGCCCATGACTGCGCCGAGACCGCCACGGCCGTGGCTGCGGATCTTGCTGTCCGGGTCCTTGACGGAGATGTTGGCGGCGGTCATCTTCAATTCACCGGCAGGGCCGATGGTCAGGATGCCGGTTTTCTTCCCCAGGCGGGCCTCAAGGGCCTCTATTACCGCGAAATTACCCTTGCCGAGCAGTTCTGTTTCTTCCTGGATGGTCACACCGTCCATGTTCACATGGAGGTTGTACCATTTGTCCGTTTTGGGAAGCCCTTCGATGATCAGCGCCTTGATGCCGAGACGGGCCAGCATCTGTGCTGCGGTGCCGCCGGCGTTGCTTTCCTTGATGCCACCGGTGAGCGGGCTCTTGGCCCCGGCGGAGAGACGGCCGGAGTTGGCAGCGGCGGTGCCGGTAAGGAGTCCCGGAGCAAATACCAGCTTGTTGTTGGGTCCAAGAGCGTGACAGTCGGCCGGCACTTCTGCGGCGACGATGGTGGAGGTCAGACCGCGGCCGCCGAGACCGGCCCATTCGGTGGGTACTGTCTCAAGCTTGGTGGTCAGGTCGGTCATGTTTACGCGTAAAATTTTGTCCATTGTTCATTGCTCCCTTTCATGTTTTAAAATCCGCTATGCGGATAGGTCTCCTTTCCGAAAGGGAGGCTCCGCTGTTTCCAGCGAAACCCGTTGGCCGGGCGCCATGAGGTTTATCCTTTTAGGCTGAAAGGCTCGGAGATGATGTTTTGTTGCGAACTGAAGGCACATAACCCCTCCCGGCCTCTTTAGGTCCTTTGGGTCCCCTTAGCTTAAGGGGAGGGGGATTTGATACCCCCTCTTAAGTTAAGAGGGGGCTGGGGGAGTTATGTTTTTGTTTGTTACATTGCTGCCTTGAAGATGTCGATGACCTGCTCCAGAGTAGCTTTGCGGGGGTTGGTCAGCTGGCAAGCGTCTTTCTTGGCATTTTCAGCCATGACTTTCAGATCTTCTTCTTTAACATTCAGCGCCTTGAGGCCGGCGGGGATGCCGATGGAAGAAGAAAGCCTGCGGATTGCGGCTATTGCCTTATCAGCGGCTTCAACAACTGAAAGGCCGGTGATGTTCTCACCCAGGGCAGCAGCGATATCGGCAAAACGCTTCGGACAGGCGATAATGTTGAACTGGCTTACGGCCGGAAGAAGAATGGCGTTGCAGACGCCGTGCGGGAGGTTGTAGAAGCCGCCCAGCTGGTGAGCCATGGAGTGTACATAACCGAGGCTGGCGTTGTTGAATGCCATGCCCGCCAGGTACTCTGCATAGGCCATTGCGTCGCGGGCTTCCAGGTTTTCGCCGTTGGCTACTGCTGTGCTCAGGTTCTGAGCGATGAGTTCGATTGCCTTGATTGCGCAGGCGTCGGTGATCGGGGTGGCGATGGTTGAAACATAAGCCTCGACCGCGTGGGTCAGGGCGTCCATACCAGTCGCTGCCGTCAGTGCGGAAGGTTTCCCGACCATCAGGAGCGGGTCGTTGATGGCGATGTTTGGTGTGACGCGCCAGTCGACGATGGCCATCTTTACATGGGTGTCGGTGTTGGTGATGATGCAGAAACGGGTCATTTCGGAAGCGGTGCCGGCGGTGGTGTTGATGGCGAGGAAGGGGGGCATCGGCTTTGTGGACTTGTTGACGCCTTCGAAGTCGCGGATGTGGCCGCCGTTGCCGATGACGAGGCCTACGCCCTTGCCGCAGTCATGGGAGCTGCCGCCGCCGAGGGAGACGATGCCGTCGCACTTGTTGTCCTGATAGACCTTTACGCCGTCATGGACGTTTTTGTCGGTCGGGTTGGGTTCTGCGCCGTCAAAGATGACGGCCTTGAGGCCGGCCTCTTCCAGCTGGGCCTTGATCTTGTCGGCAACACCCATCTTGGAAAGCCCTGCATCGGTGACGATCAGCAGGTTGGTGGCGCCGAGCGCCTTGGCCTGCGCCCCTGTTTCCTTCGAGCAGCCGATCCCCATCAATGAAACTGTTGGGATGTAAAATCCGTACGTCTGTTCTCCTAATGCCATTGTTACTTCCTCCTGTCTTTTTTTGTGTTGCCGCCTTGTTTACCTGTATGCGTTGGTCGATATCGCATACGGTTTTGTAGAACGGTTTTCTAACTTATCGCAAAGCCTGTACCAATAATCTCATTAGTCATGTTGTTTTGAATATTTCTGCAAATAACCCGCAAAAACAGAGAGTTGCATTTGCGTTGCCTATCAACGCTAAATGTGGATTGGTTGATGGCGTTCCAAAATAGAACATTTATAACGTTCCATTGCGGGGCAAGCGTAGTATTTTGGAACGGCTCCATTGCTTTTCCATATCGGTTTGATCCTGCCATTTTCATTTTTCACCCAAATACTAGAAAAGCGTCTCATTCCGCTGTAGTCAAAGCAATAGACAGCCATGCCGGTGATGTGGGTGCCCTTTGGAAAGCGTCAGCAGAGAAATTGGTATCGAAATTGCCTTACGTTCCTAATCCCGATGAACGGGATAAGTCCCTTCACGAAAAATTCTTCGTAAAAAACATGCAAATAATTTTTCTAAGGGACTAATGAAGAGATTTCCTCCTTCGATTTTTACGATATTTTCAGTTGGGCGATGATTGACATGGGATTGATTGATTCATATGGCCGGCGCATAAATTACCTCAGGTTATCCGTTACGGATCGATGCAATCTGCGTTGCAGCTACTGCATGCCGGCTGAGGGAATCCCCAAGCTGCAGCATGGAGAGATGCTGAGTTATGAGGATCTATATCGCGTGGCCTGCGAATCTGTTGCCCTGGGGATTGAAAAAATCCGGGTTACCGGCGGAGAACCGCTCGTCAGGAAGGGACTGGTCCAATTCATGGGGCGGCTGGCGGATATTTCCGGCCTCAGGGAGCTGGTTCTTACCACCAATGGTTTGCTTCTCGGCGAGTTGGCCATTCCCTTGCGACAGGCCGGGGTGCAGCGGCTGAACATCAGCCTTGATTCGTTGAAGCCCGGGACTTTTGCCCGGATTACCCGCGGCGGGGATCTCCGCAAGGTTCTGGACGGCATTGCCGCTGCGGAGGAGGCCGGTTTTCCTCCGGTGAAGATCAACATGGTCGTCATGAAGGGGATCAACGACGACGAGCTGCTGGACTTCGCCGCACTGACTATCCATAAGCCGTACACGGTGCGCTTCATTGAATACATGCCGACCCTCAGGGACAAGGGGTGGAACTCCCAGTGCATGGCCGGTAGTGAGATCCTGGAGCGCATCGGCCGGCATTATCCGCTGTTGCCGCTGGTCGGCAATGAAATGGCGGGGCCGTCCAGAAACTTTAAAATCAGCGGAGCGGCAGGGGCAATCGGCATCATCACGCCGATATCCGGTCACTTCTGCGACAGCTGTAACCGCATCAGGGTAACCGCTTCAGGACTGTTGCGAGGATGCCTGTTTGCCGATGACGGGGTTGATCTCAAGCCTCTTCTGCATGGAGCCGACAATGGGCCTTTGCGGGAAACACTGCGGCGGATCGTCACGGGAAAGCCGGGCCGTCACCATCTGGCGGAAGATGAATCGGCGCATGGCTCGGTTGCCATGTCGCAAATCGGTGGGTGAACGTTGAGAACCGGTTCGATGTTCGAAGTTCGACGTTACAACATCGAACTTCGAACATCGAACTTAAAACCTATGGAGGCAAATCTATGACCCCGAAGGTTGTGGCAGTCAGTATCAGCGAGAAAAAAGGGGAGCGCAAGACGCCCGTGGCGGAGGTCCTGCTCAGGGAGAACCATGGCATCGTCGGCGACGGCCATGCCGGTGAGTGGCACCGCCAGATCAGCCTCCTGGCCATGGAAAGCATAGGCAAGATGCAGAAGATGGGGCTCGATGTGGGGGCTGGTGACTTTGCCGAGAACATCACCACGCAGGGGATAGAGCTGCCGGCCCTGCCGATCGGTTCCAGACTCGCCATCGGGGAGGTGCTTCTTGAAATATCCCAGATCGGCAAGGAATGTCATACCCGCTGCGCCATCTATTACCAGGCGGGTGACTGCGTCATGCCGAAAGAGGGAATCTTTGCCAAGGTCGTCAAGGGGGGAGTTGTCAGGCCCCTGGATGAGATCAGAGTGCTGTGAACGTACTTAATTTCAGCATTGTCCGGTTTGGTTCTTGCTGCCAGCGAATTCCCCCCCCCTCTCCCTAGCCCTCTCCCACCAGGGGAGAGGGGACATAAGCTCCCCTCCCTTGATGGGAGGGGCTGGGGGAGGGTGCAAGACAGTAGTTTCAAGCCAGAACGCCAAGATGCAAAGACCAAACCGGACAACGCTGACTTAATTTAAATGAGAGGAGAACTGAAGATGACGAGAAAATACAAAAATCCCAAAAAACCCAACATTGTCTCTTTGAGAATCAGCGATGATGAGATGGAGATCGTCCAGAAGGCAATGGATTTGACGAACAGCAAGGCATCGGATCTCATGCGCGATGCTTTCGCGCTGATCAAGGCCCGATGGGAAATGGCCATGGGTGCGGAAACACCGCTGGAAAACTGATAGCAGCCAAGGTCGGCAAAATATTCCATAACGAGGATTTTCCATGTTCGTAGTTGCCTGTATCAAGCAAGTGCCCGACACGACCCAGGTCCAGATAGACCCGGTCACCAATACCCTGGTGCGCGAGGGGATTCCGTTCATCGTCAATCCCTACGACACCCATGCCCTGGAAGAAAGTCTGCGGATGAAGGAGAAATACGGATTCCGGGCCGCGGCCCTTTCCATGGGCCCTCCCAATGCTGAAGCGGCGTTGAAGAAGGCGCTCGCCCTCGGCGTAGACGATGCCGTTCTCCTTTCCGACCGGGTCTTCGGCGGGGCCGACACCCTTTCCACCAGCAATGTTCTTGCGGCTGCCATCAGGAAGCTCGCCGAAGAGGATGAGGTGGGCCTTGTCTTCTGCGGCAAGCAGACCATCGACGGCGATACCGCCCAGGTGGGACCCGGTATCGCGGTGCGGCTCGGCTTTTCCCAGCTGACGCTGGTCGACCGGATCGAGCATCTGGACTTCATGGAAAAAAAGATCAGGGTGCGGCGCAAACTGGAAGGGCGTTACGAAATAGTCGAGGCGCGCCTGCCGGCGATGATCACGGTGGTGCGGGAGCTCAACCGGCCGCGCTACCCGACGGTCCCCATGCGGTTGAAATCGGCAAATGCCCAGGTCAGGGTCTGGGACAACGGTCAGCTTAAGCTGGATGTGAACAGTATCGGACTGAAGGGGTCCCCCACCTGGGTGAGCAGGATCTTTTCGCCGGAACGGAGCAAGGGAGAGATCATCGGCGACGGCATGAACGATCCGGTGGGCACCGCCCGTTTGCTGGTGGAGCAACTGCTGGCCAAGGACATGCTTGCGGTGTAAATGCAACTGTAGGGGCGGGTTTTCCCCGCCCGGGGTGGGAGAACAGGACTGGAGAACAGGGCGGGAGGACCCCGCCCCTACGAGGGATATAAATGACCGAACAGAAAAAGATAAAAAAACCCCGCGGCAAGGTCCGCCTCATTGAAGGAAAGTGCATCGCCTGCGGCGCCCGCTGCCAGAGCAGCTGCCCGGTCGACGGGATCGAGATGAATGCCCAGGGGGAGCCGGAGATAGAGCTTTCCAAGTGCATCGGCTGCGTCAAGTGCGTCAAGGCCTGTCCCGGCAAAGCCCTGGAAATATTTTACACCCCCGAGGAGCTGGAGATCCTGGCTGCATTGGTCGCGCAGGGAAACCTTCCCGACGAAGAGGTGGATGAAGGGGAGAAGCAGCGCCGTGAACTCCTTGCCTCCTACCGGGGGGTCTGGGTTTTCATCGAGCAGACCGAAGGTGAGGCCGCCCGGGTTTCCTGGGAGCTTTTGGGGAAGGGTGCCGAACTGGCGGAGAATCTCGGTGTGGAACTCTGTGCCGTCGTCCTGGGTCACGGGGTGGAACATCTCTGCGCAGAGGCCTTCAGCTACGGCGCAACAAAGGCCTATCTCCTGGATCAGCCGGTTTTCCGTTATTACCGGACCGACCCTTATCTGGATGCCCTCTGTTACCTCATCGACAGATACAAGCCGGAGGTCGTCCTCATGGGGGCGACCGGTCTCGGCCGCGACCTGGCAGGCGCCGTAGCTACCCGGGTCAAGACCGGTCTCACAGCAGACTGCACCGGGCTCGATATCGACGACAAGCGCAACCTGATGCAGACCCGACCCGCTTTCGGCGGCAACATCATGGCCACCATCATGTGCGACAAGTTCCGGCCGCAGATGTCCACGGTACGCCCCCATGTCATGCCCATGCCTGAGAAGACCGAGGGGCGGAGCGGCGAAATCATCAGGAAGTCCTTTGCCGTCAACGAGGCCGATATCTTCACCAAGGTATTGGAGGTCATCAGCGACAAGAAGGGGAAGGATCACGTGGACATCGCCGGCGCCGAGTTTATCGTCTCCGGCGGTCGCGGCATGATGGCGAAAGAGAACTTCGCCATGCTCAAGGAACTGGCCGATGAATTGGGCGGCGTGGTCGGCGCATCCCGAAGCGCGGTGGATGCCGGGTGGATGCCGCAGGAGCGGCAGGTGGGGCAGACCGGCAAGACCGTGCGGCCGAAGATCTATATCGCCTGCGGCATTTCCGGCGCCATCCAGCACCTGGTGGGGATGCAGGATTCCGACATGGTCATCGCCATCAACCGTGACCGGGAGGCGCCCATCTTCGAGGTGGCGTCCTACGGCATCGTCGGCGACCTGTTCCAGGTGGTGCCTGCCATCACCGAGCGCCTCCGGGAACTGAAACAGGTAAGGGCATAAACGCCTGAAGAGAGAAGCAAAAACCAAAAACAATTTGCAGGTAAACCTGAATACATTTATTTTTGCCACGGAGACACGGAGAAAACCTTAAAAACTAATGGGACGCAGAAAAGGCGGAAAAAACAGAAAAAACGGATTTTAAAACCCTTAAAAGACTTTTGGTGTTCCGGTTTAATCCGCCTTTATCCCCCTTTTCCGATTGTTCTGCGTCCCAAAAAAGGTTTTGCCTTTCTCTGTGTCTGGTGGCAAACACTCAAATAAATGATGTTTGTAAGCTCTTCTTTGCGCCTTTGCGTTTTTGCGAGAGTCGATTCGGGTTTGAACAATAATTGAGGGATATACATATGCAATCTAATCCAGCCATCTTCGCCCCAATATTCATCGCCTCCGTCGTCATTTTCGCCTGGAGCTGCTACCGGCGCTTCAGCCTGGTCAGCCTCGGCGCCGGGGAGGACCGCTTCGACAACGTCGGCGCGCGCCTCTGGAACACGTTTCAGTTCGCCTTCGGCCAGAAAAGGGTGGTGAGCCGCCCCTTCGGTTTCAACCATTTTGTCATTTTCTGGTCCTTTATGGTGCTGGCGCTCGCCAACGGCGAGTTTTTCCTGCGCGGAGTCTTTCCCGCAGCAAGCCTTGGCCTGCTGCCTGCTGTCGTTTATCATCCGCTGCTGGTTATCTTTGATCTGGTATCTATCGCGGCTTTGACCGCGGTCTGCGTCGCACTGGTCAGAAGGGTTGTAAATCCGCCCTATGATGGGGCGCGCACCGGCGAAGCATTCGCCATCCTCGGTATGATCGGGCTGCTCATGCTCGCCTTTTTCGGCATGCATGCCGCAGAGATTGCCATGGGGAAGGAACCCGCAGCTGCCTGGATGCCCGTATCCTCCGCTGTCGCCGGGCTTCTTCCTCGCTCCTCGCTCCTCGAACCTCTGGCTTTTATTTCTTGGTGGCTGCACGCCGCCGTTCTGCTTGTTTTCATGAATTACCTCCCCTACAGCAAGCACATGCACATCCTTACCGCCATCCCCAACTGTTTTTTCAAGAGCCTGGAGAAGCCCAACACCCAGCCGCGCGAAGAGTTCACAGAAGGAAATTCCTACGGCGTCGGCAGTGTCGACAGCTTCAACTGGAAGGATCTCTTCGACTCCTTTTCCTGTACCGAATGCGGCCGCTGCCAGCAGGCGTGCCCTGCCGCCGCTACCTCCAAGCCTCTCAACCCGCGACAGGTGATCCATGACATCAAGGAAAACCTGCTGGCCAACGGTCCGCTCCTGCAGAGGAAGGGAGCACCGGTCCTGCCGCTGATCGGTGAAGGGGAGGGGAACGTTGCCAGGGAATCAATCTGGTCTTGCACCACCTGCGGCGCCTGCCTCTCCGCCTGTCCGGTCTTTATCGAGCAGATGCCGAAGCTGGTCAAGATGCGCAGGCATCTGGTGCAGATGGATGCCGATTTCCCGGAAGAACTGTTGAACCTCTTCGAGAACATGGAGCAGCGCAGCAACCCCTGGGGGATCGCGCCGGCCGAGCGGACCAAATGGTCTGCCCAGCTGGAGGTGAAGCCCTTCGAGGCGGGCAAGACGGAGTACCTGTTCTTCGTCGGCTGCGCCGGTGCTTTTGATTCCAGGAGCAAGCAGGTGACGCTGGCCATGGCGCAGATCCTCGATGCCGCCGGCGTTTCCTGGGGGATTCTGGGCCGCGAGGAGAAGTGCTGCGGCGACAGTCTGCGGCGTCTCGGCAACGAGTTCGTCTTCGACCGGATGGCCAACGAGAATGTGGCCCTGTTCCGGGAGAAGGGGATTAAAAAGATCATTACCCAGTGTCCCCACTGCTTCACCACGCTGAAGAACGACTACCGGCAGTACGGGCTGGAGCTGGAGGTCATTCCCCATGCGGAACTCCTCGACCAGCTCATGGCCGAGGGGAGGCTGAAGCTGAACCGGCAGGTTAAGGATCTGGGCAATATCGTTTTCCATGACTCGTGTTACCTGGGGCGTCACAACGACATCTACGAAGCGCCGCGCTCGGTCATTGCCCAAGCCACCGGCAGCGCTCCCATTGAGCTGGAGCGGAACCGGCAAAATTCCTTCTGCTGCGGCGCGGGTGGCGGAAGGATGTGGATGGAGGAGCACCTGGGGGAGCGGATCAACCTTAACCGGGTCACTGAGGCGCTCGGCAAGAACCCCGACACCATCTGCGTCACCTGTCCATACTGCATGACCATGATCGAGGACGGCCTGAAAGACCGTCAGTCGGGCAAGACCAGGGTCAAGGACATCGCAGAGGTGGTGGCAGAGGGGATGCGGTAGATTCTGGTTCTAGGTTCTAGGTTCTAGGTTCTAGGTTCGAGGTTCGAAGTTCAAAGTTCAAAGTTCAAAGTTCGAAGTTCGAAGTTCGAAGTTCAAAGTTCAAAGTTCAAAGTTCAAAGTTCAAAGTTCAAAGTTCAAAGTTTCCCTCGATCCTTTATCCTCGATCCTATATTCAAGGAAAAGTATGTCCATCCAATCTTCAGCAGCTTTGCAATGGGATGTCCCACCTGTTCCGGCACTCCGTGAGTATCCCTCCAGACTTTTCGTCGAAACGACCAGCCGCTGCAATCTCAGCTGCGTGATGTGCATGAAGCAGAATCCCGATCACACTGCCTGTGACGGCGATCTGGACCTGCAAACTTTTACGGCGCTGGAACCGGCGTTTCACAACCTGGAAGCGTTGGTGCTCAACGGGGTAGGGGAGCCGTTACTCAATACCCGTCTGGAACAGTTCATAGGCAGGGCAAAAAAGCTCATGCCGACAGACAGCTGGATCGGTTTCCAGACCAACGGCCTCCTCCTCACCAACATGCGGGCCGTGACTCTGCTGGATGCGGGACTCGACAGGATCTGCCTGTCCATGGACGGTGTCGATGCTGCAACCTTCGGCGCAATCCGCGCGGGAAGCCAATTGCCCGATCTGGAATGGGCACTGAAAGCCCTTGCCTCCGCCAAGGGTGTCTGTTCCCGGCCGGATCTGCAGATCGGCGTCGAATACGTCGTCATGCGCGACAACATCGAGCAGCTTCCTGCCGCATTGGAGTGGGCCGCAGAACGGGGGGCAAGCTTTGCCATCGTCTCCCATCTCCATCCGTTCGATGAACCCCATCTCAATCAGTGTGCCTACGACATCTGCACCGACGAAGCGATACAACTGTTCCAGACGTGGAAATCCAAGGCCGACATCGTCGGAGTGGATATCCTCCGCTATTTCGAAATTCTCTGGAAATACAGCAAGAGTCCCGATGAACAGAGGATAGTCGATTTCGTCGAAGCCATTAAGTCGGATGCGCAGGATCGGGGCATCGTCCTTGATCTGAAAAGACTCTTTAACATGGATTATACGCGTCTTGAAGAGACTCTGGCGGTGTTTGATCGGGCAACGGAGATTGCCGGGAGAACGGGGCTCGATCTGAGGCTCCCCGAAATAGTGCGGCGAGAAAGACGAGGGTGCACATTCGTCGAACAGGGGGGCGCCTTCATCTCCTGGGACGGCCGGATGCATCCATGCTATCATCTCTGGCACCAGTGCCGCTCCTTTGCCAATGGCTGGCTGCATCCCGTGCAGTCCAGGGTATTCGGCAGCGTGGCGGAAAGCGGCGTTCTCGAAATCTGGAACAGCAAGGAGTTCCGCACCTACCGGGAAAACGTCCAGCGGCACGACTATCCCATCTGTTCCAGCTGTAACTGCTCTCCCTGCGACCTGGTCCAGAAGGATGCGTTTGCCCAGGATTGCTATGCCAATGCGGAACCGTGCGGTAGTTGTCTGTGGAGCTCAGGGGTATTCCGCTGCCTGGATTAAAAACGACGCCATTTTTGAGTGCCACCGCGTTGGCAACATAAGTAGTGGTGGACAGTGTCCGCCTGTATCAGGGCCATACCATGCGCCCTTAAAAATCAACGGAACTATAACCAAAACAAAGGTAACAAATCAAAAGCATTGCACGCGGATAACTTCTGATCGAATCGGATAAAATCGGATTAAAGGCGACTTTAAAGGGTTTAGAACAAAAGTCTTTAAATCTGCCCTTATCAGAAGTTATCAGATTTGATCCGCGTGCAATGAATTCTGCCTTTGTTTGGGTTATAATACCGAAAATCAAAAAAGGTGGTTTAAGACATGTTCGAAGTAATCAGTAACGACATCCTGGCACCGAACCTTCACCGCATGGTGATACGGGCGCCGCGCATTGCTCCGGTTCGCCGTCCGGGGCAGTTCGTCATCATCCGGGTAGGCAAGGGGGATGAACGGATACCCCTGACTATCGGCGATGCAGACCCGGCAGCCGGGACCATCACCCTCTTTATCCAGGCGATCGGCGCTTCGACGCGGAAGATCGTTGCCATCCCGGCCGGTGGCTCTATTCTGGACGTGGCCGGTCCCCTCGGCAAGCCGACCCATCTCGCCAACTGGAAAAGGGTCGCCTGCATCGGCGGCGGCGTCGGCACCGCGGTCCTCTTCCCGCTCGTCAAGGCCCTGGCCGCGACCGAGAGCCGGATAACCACCATCATCGGCGGCCGTTCCAGCCAGTACGTGATCCTGGCCGATGAACTGGCGGCACTTTCCGAAACGCTTCTCATCACCACCGAAGACGGCAGCCTGGGGCGCAAGGGATTCGTTACCGCAGAGCTGTCCGAGCTGATCGCCGATCCCCTCCGCACGCCGGATGCGGTCTTCGCCATCGGCCCGGTGCCCATGATGCGGGCCATTGCCGAGCTCACCCGGCCCCACGGCATCGAGACCATCGTCAGCCTCAACCCGATCATGATCGACGGCACCGGCATGTGCGGCGGCTGCCGGGTCGTGGTCGACGGGGAATCCAAATTCGCCTGCGTCGACGGGCCTGAGTTCGACGGACACCTGGTCGATTTTGCCGGCCTATCCGACCGTCTCACCACCTATCGCGACCAAGAGGCTGCCCTTTGCCATGCGGCGAACGAATGCAAACTAACTACGGGGGTGGCCCATGTGTAACAATCTTACAGCCAAAGAACGGCTTGCCATCGATCGGGTCCATATGCCCGAGCTTGACGCGGAACTGCGCAGCAGGAATTTTGAAGAGGTCAATCAGGGGCTTATCCGGGAAGAGGCGGTCAGAGAGGCTAAGCGCTGCATCCAGTGCAAGACCCGTCCGTGTGTTGAGGGGTGTCCGGTGGGGGTCTCCATCCCCGAGTTCATCGACGCCCTGGCTGCTGAAAAGCTCCCCACGGCTGCCCGGATTCTCCAGGGCGACAATGCTTTGCCGGCTGTCTGCGGCCGGGTCTGCCCCCAGGAGAGCCAGTGCGAAGCCCGATGTGTGCGCGGAGTGAAGGGTGAGGCTGTTGCCATCGGCTACCTGGAGCGGTTTGTGGCTGACTGGGCCATGACCAATGCCGATAAGCTTCGCAGCGAGCCGCTCCCGGCCGGCACCGGCAAAAAGGTGGCGGTTGTCGGTTGCGGTCCTGCCGGGCTCACTGCCGCTGGCGAGTTGGCCAGGAAAGGCCACAGCGTCACCATCTTCGAGGCCCTGCACGACACCGGCGGAGTTCTCCGCTACGGCATTCCCGAGTTCCGCCTGCCGAAGGAGATCATCGACGTGGAGGTGGACCGGCTCCTTGCCCTTGGTGTGGAGATCGAGTGCAACGTCATCATCGGCAAGACCATGACCCTGGATCAGCTCCGCGAGCAGTTCGATGCGGTCTTTATCGCCAACGGAGCCGGGCTGCCGGTGATGCTCAATATGCCGAGGGAAAACCTGAAGGGTGTTTACTCGGCCAACGAGTTCCTGACGAGGGTCAACCTGATGGAGGCGGGGCGCAACCCGGACTCACCGACTCCGATCATCAAGGGGAACTCCGTGGCGGTCATCGGCGGCGGCAATACCGCCATGGACTGCGTTCGTACAGCCAGAAGGCTCGGCGCGGAACGGGCGATGATCATCTACAGGCGAAGCGAAGCGGAAATGCCGGCCAGGATCGAGGAGATCAGGCATGCCAAGGAAGAGGGTGTGGAGTTTGTCATGCTGACAGCGCCTCTGGAGATCATCGGCGATGACAAGGGGTGGACGGCCGCGCTCAGCTGCGAAAAAATGGAACTGGGGCAGCCGGACGAGTCGGGACGCCGCAAGCCGGTTCCCGTTGCCAATTCCAGATACGAAGTACCGGTCGATGTGGTGGTGAACGCCATCGGCACCAGGTCCAATCCGCTCCTGACCGCCACTGCGCCTGATCTGGCCCTGAACAAGTGGGGGAACATCGTCAGCGACGAGCAGGGTGCCACCAGCATTTCCGGTGTTTTTGCCGGCGGAGACATCGTCCGCGGCGGCGCTACGGTCATCCTCGCCATGGGGGACGGCAAGCAGGCCGCCGCCGCCATCCACGGCTTCTTGAACAGGTAAAAACTGTCATTTCATTGCAGGATTTAATGTGCAGGGGGAAGAAGAAAAATGGTTAACCGACAATCATTCAACGTGGTAAAGGAGTTACCGATGAATTCCCCCCGTACATTTCCTGATGCGGCTTTTTGCAGTATTCGCCATGTCCATGGGCAGGTATACAAATGCCTGGCGGATGATGCCTGCCGTTGCCCTTATAGCCTTGCGTTTGCGTACAGCTATTATTGCAAGCACCCGGATTGCAAAAAATTCGATGTCAAGGTTGCCTGGTATCTGCCGGTCGGGTTACAATCATAGGAGTCTGTCGGACTTAGGAATGAATCTACTGCGAGAATGGCAAATCGGTCCATATCTCCGTAAATTTTCGACGAATAGGTCCACTATTAGCTCTCAAATTTCCGGAAATCTGTCCTCGATTTTCCATCCTCTTGCTACGATTCCCTAAGTCCGACAGACTCCTCGTCATTAATTTCCAGATTCAGGAGTTAACATGTCAGAACCGGTCATTGTGGAAATATTCATTATCGGCAACGAGATACTCATCGGCGATATCCAGGACACGAACACGCACTGGCTGTGCAAAGAGATCAACAGCCTGGGAGGGCGCGTCGCCAGGGTCACGCTGTTGCGCGACGTGGACGCGGTCATAGCCGGCGAGGTGCATGCGGCGCTTGGCCGCGGCGCCGAAGTGATCATCACCTCAGGCGGCCTCGGCCCCACCGCCGATGACCTTACCCTTGCCGCCGTGGCACGGGGTGTCGGCGTAGAGGTGCGGCTCCATGAACAGGCCCTGCAGATGGTCAGGGACCGCTACGACGAATTGACCGCCCAGGGGGTACTCACCCAGGGGGGGCTGAACCCGGCGCGGGAGAAGATGGCCTGGCTCCCCGAGGGGGCCGTGCCGCTCTCGAATCCGGTCGGAACCGCCCCCGGTGTCCTGCTCAAGGCCGGACGTACTGCCATTATCAGCCTTCCCGGTGTTCCGTCGGAACTGAAAGGCATCTTCAACAGTTCCCTCCAGCCTTTCCTGCAAGAGACCTTTCGCGGCGGCATCTCGGTCATGCGGACCATCACCGTGCAAAGCAACGACGAGTCGTTGATGGAACCGGTGCTCAGCCGGGTGGTCAACGATCACCCCGGCATTTACATCAAGTCCCTGGCCAGAACCCTCGGCGAGACACGGGAGCTCGATATCACCCTCACCGCCGTGGGGAGCGACCAAGCCGTTCTGGATGCCCAGCTCGGCGCTGCCCTGCACGATCTGCAGAATGGGCTTACCGCCCTCGGCATCGGCCACCGCGAGAAAGAGCGTAATTAATTACTTCCGCCCCTCACCCTAGCCCTTTAGGCCCGCAATTCGGGTCCACAAGGGGCGAGGGAACTTTAAAGCTCCCCTCCCTTGATGGGAGGGGGTGGGGGGAGGGTGCAATGTATTTTTCATTGACATTCGACGCGGTTATTTGGTAAGAACAGTACCGCGTTACGAAATACAGATGAGCATGTGCAGTTGGTAGACGATAATACTAAACCATCCGCGAGGATGGGGCGGAAAGCCTAAAGGGTCTCAAGTCAGACAGCCGGGTTGCCGAAATATCAGACGATATTCGGCAACCCGGCTTTTTTTTGTGGAAAATCGGCAGAAGGGAGGTGGTGAAGCGGTACACGTACACGGTTACAGCCGTCTGCGGTGGATGCGGGAATCGCCGGTTTTCGCGTAGACGGAGATGGCGAACTTCCCGCGCAAAGCGTGGGAAAAACAGAATATAAACAATGTCAATGACAGGAGGAAAGATATGAAAAGATTGTGTGTAATGATCAGTTGCGTTGCGGCTGTGGCACTTACGGCAGGAACCGCCTGTGCGGAGAACATCGCGGGAAAAGTGGGCGTTACCGGGCGGATCGGTTTTCTGGTCCCGGCGGACAGTGAGGATACCTCCGCTTCTCCCACATTTAATGTCGACACTGATACCGGTTTCGTCGGCGGTGGCGGCTTCATCTACGGCATAAACAAGAACATCGCCGCTGAGCTGGATATCACCCATACCGATTTCAACGGCAGCATCGGCGGGGATAGGGTAGGCAATTTCGAAACCAACAACATCTCCCTCGGGGTGCAGTATCGCTTCAACGAACCGACAGCGCATCTGACCCCCTATGCAGGCGCCGGACTGGATATCCTTGTCAACGGCTTCACGCGCGACGATGGGGTAAAAGCGGACTTGGATACCGTTGTCGGCGTGCACGCGGCCGGCGGGGTGGATTACTTCGTCATGAAGCAACTGGCCCTGACCGGTCAGGCAAAAGTGGTGCTTGCCCCCGATGCGGATATAAGGTTAGGTGGGGATAAAATCGGCAACTTCGATCCCATGAACTTTTCCATGACGTTCGGCGCGCGGTATTTCTTCAATTGATGAACTGAAGTCTGTTGTTGGAGAAGGTATATAACGAGGTAAGGAAACAGGCTGCTCTTTCACAGGAGCAGCCTGTTTCTTTTTAACCGGTGCAAAAGGAGAGGTTGCCGGACGCGTTGAGGGTGCCAAAGAGGTGAAAAAAACCTGGTTGTAAAATAGCTGCGTAACCTCAGGTGAATTTACGACCCGCTCCGGCGGGTTTATTGTTGTCAATCCCTCGTTGGCCAACCTTTGAAGCCAAAGAATACAGCCAAGCACAGGCACAAACCCGCGCTCATTTCGGTCGACACGAAAGAAACTGCGAATGCCGTGAAGTACAAGATTGGCCCATACCGATGCTGCTTGGTGATTTGCTCGACATCCTTAGGGTCGATGCTTCGAGTAAGAAGCCTGACGTTCTTTGCAGCATAATGCCACAAACCTTTGAACGTCAGGGCGATAGCCACTAACGTGCCGGCAAAGGCCGCACCCGCAACCTTTGCTTCAGAGTGCAGCAGGTATTCCGCCAGCAGGGTTGTCGGAAAGGGCAGAAAGGTTATGAGCAAGAGCAACAAACCGTTCCAGTACAAGAAAAAATGATCACTTCTCTGGACAAAAGTGAAAATCCGGTGATGGTTTACCCACATGGCGAGAATCGTGGCGAAGCTCGTCACGAAGGCGAGGTAGTGTGGCCACAGTGCCAACAAAGCTGAGAGAAGACTGCCGCCTGCACCAAGGTCTGAAGCCTTTGGCACCTTGATGGCAAGAACCAGCAGCGTTATGGCGATGGCGAAAACGCCATCGCTGAACGCCTCAATTCGCCCTGTTTCTTTTCTTTCAAACGCCTCCGACATTTTTGCTCCCCTGCACGCAATGACGGCGCTACAACCATTTTAGATTACTCTCGTTGGGAGTACCCAAGTCTCCGCAAATTCGAACGGTCTTCCCTGGAGACCTTTCTCTTTAGAATCGAAAATACCCTCCGCGGCTGGATTGGCGAAAAGGATGGTCCTGTTTACATCCACAATCAGAACACCATGCACATAGTACGAATGCACGCCTTGTGCACTCCTGTAACTCCTTGCTCTTTAGTTCAAGCAGCGCCTTGATTTCGTTCGCTTTTTCAAACATAGCCGTCCTTTTCATCCCACATCAAGAGAGCGGATGTTCTTGTCGACGAGCCTTTTTTCCTATTCGTCGTGGAACATGGCAGTCACCGTCAGAAGCCCCCGCGGGGGAAAGCTCGCTTTCCTGCCGATAAATTTCAAAGCGTGTCGGAAGGCTCCGGAAGGTGTCCGGATAGTGGTGAACACGAGGAGAATCTTCATATGAATGCTCCCGTAACGCGTTTTAAGCGAGGAAGTGTTTTATTCGATTGTATCGCTTTTTCTGTAATTTAAAGTTTGCCAATGCAAATTTCCGTAAAAGATTGTCGACCGTGGGCGAGCATTGTTTCCTGCGGATTACCGTAGCAGCACAGGTAATCGTACGCGCATCCGGGGTTGTCATGAAAATCAACTTAATAATGGTACAATTTCTGGGTGAGTTGCGTGCTCATTGGCGGAAGCATTACGTCCGTAGTTCTGGTGGGGGAGTGCCCCAGCCGGCAGAGTGCCTGAGTAAGCCTGGAGAAGTACCAACTGTCGTGGCCGATCACTTTGATACAGAACGGAGGTTGCTATCATGGACAAGCGAACAGTGTACGTCGAAAAACTCTCTGCACAGATGGTCGAATGGGATGCACAGATCGACCTGCTCAAGGACAAGGCAGAAAGCGCCACGCCAGAGGCCAGGTTTGAATATTCCAATGCAATCGCAGCCTTGCAGCTCAAACGGGATGAGGCCGCGGTAAAGCTGCAAGGGATATCGTCCGCCAGCGATGATGAATGGGAAGACCTCAAAACAGGAACGGAACGAGTCTGGAGCGAGGTCAGAACTATCTTACGCGACGCTATCATGAAGATTAAGTGAGCAAGCCTGTTGAACGCAGACCCCCCCCATTGCGGTCAAGAGGTCTTACGGCGGCGTGGACATCAAGCTGGATGGGTTCACCGTGACGGGGGACCTCGGCTTCCGGCTTCTGAGACCCCGCTTCCGGACGGAGGCGGAATTTGGAGCATCACTGTTTAGAGACGGGATAACGGGATTTTATTTAGTACCATCGTTGACTATTACTAATCTTGCTGTAAAAGAAGTACTACCATCATCATTGTTGTTTGGGTGGCCTTTCAGGCCACCTTTTTTTATCAGCGCCCCGCTCGCTGGTAATGGGTACTGATGGTTGCAAGATAATCTTGCCTGGAATGCAGTACCATATCACCGCCTCCTTTCGGTCACCTGCAATATGATGCAACATACACTTTTCATGTCCGCCGCCCCCTGACACACAGGGGGGGGCAGCTACGGTTACATTTAATTTGAGTCGATTCGACCGCGACTAGCTGATTGACAGATCAGCAACATTGGATAAGCTTAATCATGTTTAAAGTAAATTTATTGCAAACGGAAAGGAGAGAACATCATGACAAAACTATATCGCGTTGTGAAACTCTTGGTCTGCATCGGGCTGATAACCGCATTTATGGGGTGCGCGTCCACGCAAAAACGCGAAAGTACCGGCCAGTATGTCGATGACTCCACCATCACAACCAAGGTAAAAGCTGCAATCTTTAGCGAACCAGGGCTGAAAACGTTGCAAATCACTGTCAATACGTACAAAGGGGTAGTCCAGCTAAGCGGTTTTGTAGATTCGGCGCAGAACGCCAAAAAGGCAGGAGAGCTTGCCCGCAGTGTCGCTGGTGTCACCGAGGTGAAAAACGATCTTGTTGTAAAATAGCTGCGTAACCTCAGGTGAATCCACGACCCGCTCCGGCGGTTTTTTCGATTCTGTCAGACGTTTAACAGGGTGTTGAAACGGCAGCGGCTAACGCTACTGACAGGCCGCGGTTAAATGGGAGGACGTTATGCTGTGGACAATCTGCGTGGTCCTGATAGTGCTGTGGCTGTTAGGTCTGGTTACTTCATATACCATGGGCGGTCTGATCCATATTCTGCTCGTAATTGCTATCATAGTGGTACTGGTACGCATCATTCAAGGGCGAAAGGTCCTTTAGTAAGTTAGAAGTGATTTTCTGCGCTTTTTAGTACGTTAAAAATTATTTCTGAGTTTTTTGCAGAAATGATTTTGTGAACGTACTTATCCCGTCTATTGGGGCTGGCAGGAAATAGCTTCGTTAACGCACTTATCCTGTTTATCAGGGGTAGACCGCGAAATCCCGGCATGGAACAGTTCAGTTCAATTCAATAAAAAAGGGCGCACCGTGATGCGCCCTTTTTCGCGTATCTGCTCAAAACGATACGTTGATACCCGCACCGTAATACTCTGCCCGCAGTTTATAGAACTGGCCGAATGGCAAATTGCCGTGGAAATATTCGCCGAAAAACTGAATGGCCCGTTTTTCGGAATAGGGGCTGCGGATGTTGATGCCGGCTTTGACGTTTACGTCGGGGTTCCAGTCGGTTTCCTCCCAGGCGTTGCACAAGACGCTGGCGAATGGGCGCACCGTCGCCTTGTAGACAGGCTTCGTGCTCAGATAATCAATCCCTCCCTGGACGCTGTAGCGCTTGAGGGGGGTGTCGGTGTGGAGGATATACGAGGGACCGGCGGTGAGCCGGATACCCTCCCATTCCCAGCCGCCGAGCAGTTCAATCGTCTCGAAGCTCAAGTTGATGCGCGTTTGCTTCAGTTCCGGGCGCTGGGGGAGGAGGAGGAACTCGTCCCCCAGGTGAGAGGATTGGTGGAAGATGCGCGCCCGCGCCGACCAGGGGCCGTTTCGGTAGCTAATCGGTAAGCCGATGATATAGTCGGCGTTGATCAGGTCCATGGAATCGGAGTCCAGATTGAACTGGGCGAAGATCGCCCCACTGATGCCGAACTGCCAGGCATCCGTCTTGCCACAGCCGGGCCAGCGCACCAGGCCGAAGCTATCGCCAAACCCGACCGAACCGATGTTGAAACTGTCTCCGGGGAGGTTGAGGCGGAGCCAGGTGAGGTGGGTGCGGGGCTCCTTGGGGCTTGCCAGTGGGGCATAGAACAGTGGGCCCTCAGGGAAGAGGATAGTTTCCTGGCTGGCCACCGGCTCGGTATTCTCTGGCGGCGCGTCGCCAAATCCTGCGATAAAGGGAAGAAGCATTGCCAGGACCAGCCATACACTGAGGTTTCGCATAGTGTGCTCCTATTTCGCGGTCTCTGCAGTCCGCTTTCATCGCCGTCAATGCCACCGGTCCTACTTTCTATCATTATTGTTTCTTCATCCTCTTTGCCGGTTTTTTCTCCCCCATCTTCATGAACATCATCTTCTTCATTTTTTTAAACTGTTCGTCCGTCAAAATAGTCCGCATTTCTTTCATGGCTTTTAACATTTCCAAATGATGGGCTGTTTTTATCTCTTCAATTTTTTTGACTGCAGAGCCGGCCTTCTCCAGGTCAAAATCTTTCACTTCCATGATTTCCATAAGTTCGATCTCTGCAATCTTCAGGTCAGCTTTGAATCGGGCCTGCTTTTTTTGCATTTCGCGATGTAAAGGCTTCATTTTCATGATCTGGTCATCGATAAGCCCGATCTTATCTGCATGTTCGATGCACATGCCCATCATATCGCCCATCTTGTCCATATTTCCCATTTCCATCATCTGCCCATATCCTTCCCTATGCTCCCTCATGGGCATATCCTTCATCTCTGAAAAAGCGGGCACAGCAAAAACAACCGTCAACAAGAATGAAAGTACTATTTTTTTCATAATTTCCTCCTATTTGTTGTTACTGTAGCTTTTACTCCGAGCCCCTGATAAATAGGCTCTCACTACTTCCCCAAAACCTTCTTGACCTGGCCGATCTTTTCCTGAACTTTGCCGACTAACTTTTCGCCTTTGCCTTTGGCCTCCAACTTGGGATTATCGGTGATTTTCCCGGCGATCTCCTTGACCTTACCCTTCGCTTCGTGAAACGTTCCTTCCGCCTTGTCCCTAATGCTCGATTTCATGGTATTTCTCCTTTAGTAAGTTAGAAGTTATTTTCTGAGCTTTTTGCAGAAATGGTTTTTAACGTACTTATCCCGTTTATTGGGGCTGACAGAAAATAACTTCGTTAACGCACTTATCCTGTTTATCGGGGTTAGGATTTAGATTTGACTGCGATCCCATATACTCGGTCCTTCGTCCCTGAAAAGTTGACGGCTCACTTCCCCACATGGATCGTGGAGAGGTAACTGAAAATCCCAAAGACGTTCAGGAGCCACAAAACCACGGCAATGACCACAACGGCATTCAAAATCGACTTTATGGATCCCGCCATTGGGATGAATCGGTTGATGAGCCATAGAAGAACACCAACCACGATCAGGACCATTACCACTTGAATTAACGGCATGAGCTAATACACCTCCCTATTTTGTTTTCGGAAACATGCCTAATCGGTCCGCTCCCGGTTATGCGCTATCAGGCGTAGCATACTAGAGGTTCAAGTTCGCCACTCTGCTTTCAAAACCGCTTGAACCATATTCTGCATGTGGCATCAGACGCTTTGGCGACCTATAACCGGCCCAACAATAGTAGGATAAGCAGAATCAAAAGGATCAAGCCAAGCCCGCCACTCGGATAGTAACCCCACTGTCGGCTGTGAGGCCAAGTGGGCAGTGCACCCAGTAACAGCAAAATCACTACGACGAGCAAAATAGTTCCTAACATAATGATTCTCCTTTCATAAGTGTAAGTGAACGTCCCGCTTGGCGTATGCGTTCAGCGGCCTTGCCCATTTGAACTTTGATGCTGCGCTTTGAAGGTAATCTTTTTCTTCGGCTCAAACTTTTTACGCACCTTGAACCATTCCAAGTTTGTGCATCAAATAAAAAGGCCGAGCCCACCTGAAGGACCCGTCCCTCGGCAGCTCGGCCATCTTCGTCGCGAAGACCCGCCGCTTTCCGCCCCCACCTCGCGAAGGGTTTGGCTTTGTCGGAAAGTAATTGTTAGAAAACAATAATCACTAAAAGCTTACCACCATTATAAATCCCGTCAAGGGAACAAATACGGCCGTGTTTGACATTCCCGTAGAAGATTCCATTACGGCCTCAGGTCTTTCTAATGGGATATATACCTTATCGCTTTGAGGGGAAAACGAGTGCTCAAGCCTTTGTATGCTATAATGTACAGTGTAGTAAGGTGATAAATTAATTAAGAGGTGTTCTTTATGTCCATGTTAGGAGATAGCTGGTGCACCATAGAGGAAGTAGAATCCAAATTCGGCGTAAGCAAGGATCTGGTCCTCGAGTGGGTTAGGGAAGGCATTGTGCGGAGCGAGGAGCAGGACGGAACGGTTATTAGGGTCAATATCGATGATCTGGAACTGAAAATCGAGGAAGACCTGGGATGAAGTGCCTTCTTTGAATGCAGCTCCATAGGGTTGGAGTGTCCGGGCACTAAGGAGAATGACAATGGCTAAAGAATACACCATTACGTTGCACGAACCTCCTACCACCCAAAGCATCCGTGAAGGAATGGTGCAGCATCTGAATCAGGTGGCGCAAGACGGGTGGAAGATGGTTAATGTCGTCAAAGAGAGCGGTTATTACTATTTCTTCTGGGAAAAAGATTGATGGAGAGGCGGTCATGGCGAAAGCATATACCTTCACGACCAAGCATTACCCTGTAAATGATCTCCTGGCACTTGATTTACAAGATCATCTGGATCAAATGGCCAAGGTTGGATGGGAACTGGTCAGCACCCAGCAGCTCATTAATGAGCATAGCGCCACAACCCCGCAGATGATATTCTTCTGGGGCAAAGCTGAGGAGAGCTGAGGAGAGTCCGAAATGACATGTTACGACATCATCGTGTCTCAAATCCTGACTGTTCCTTCCCGGCCGATTCGTCGGGTTTGCGCTCAAGTTCTGCAATGACCTGGGCACCAAGCAGCAGGATTATTGCTACAACCTCTATGCTGAGGAGGGCCACAACCGTTATGGCGATGGAACCGTAAATGACGTTTACCATGGATACGGCCGCGTAATACCAGATCAGCACCCGGCGGGTGATCTCCCATAAAACCGCTGCGGTTATCCCGCCGATGAGCGCGTGACGAAACCTGACCCGCACTACGGGCATCACCAGATAGATGGAGGTGAGCATCAGCACCTCGCCAACTATCCCCAGAATATACAGTGCCACCCCGGCAGCGCCTCCAAGGTTCAAACTCCAGCCGAGGATTGTCAGATGCCTGCTTTCCAGTGTCTCGACTGCACTCACAATAAACGACACCAGCACGATACCGAGCCCCATCAAAAAGATGTACACATAGGGAATAATTGCGGAAATGAGGAAGTTGCGGCGCTTAATCCTGACCCGTTGAAAAAAGATCACCGACATGGCGTTTTCAAGCATGGAAAAGGCTATGGAACTGAAAAACAGCATGACGAGAAAGCCGATGATGCCGACCACTTTACGGTGCGCAAGGAATGCCCGCACCTGTTCGGTCAAAGTTGCTGCATAGCCGGGGATCACCATTTCCAGGTACGTTGACAAGGTGTGGATCAACTGCTGCTCTTCTATGAAATGCGTCAGCACAATGAGGGCAAGGATCGACATGGGCACAATTGACAACTGGGTATAATAGGCAAGAGCGCCGGACAACAATAGCCCCTGGTTGCGTTTGAACCCGCGCAACACCCGCAGCAGGAAGCTGAAGAGACGAACCACGATCCAATTTGCATTTTGTCGTTTGTTCATGATGGGATAAGAATTCCACAACGGCAATAGTTAGGGGACAACAGCCCATGTCAGACTTCAATCCTCAATTCCGCACCACTCCCGGTGTTGTGTCAGAAAAAGGGGTTTACTCCAGGGTGAAGTAGAAGGTCGCTCCCTTGCCCGGTTTACTCTCGGCCCAGACCCGGCCACCATGGCGCCTGACGATCCTTTCCACCGTGGCCAAGCCGATGCCGTGCCCCTCAACCTCCGTTCCGGGGAGCCGCTGGAAAGGAATGAACAGCTTGTCTGCAAACGCCATGTCGAAGCCCGGCCCGTTGTCCCGGATGAAACAGGCCGGTTTTCCGTCAACCTCTGTCACGCCGAATTCAATGACCGCCCCATCCCGACTACCAGTATACTTCCAGGCGTTGCCGATAAGATTATCCAGGACCACCCGCAACAGGCCGGTATCACCGTCGACCATTATCCCTTCGGCGATCCGGAACGTGACACGGCGCTCCGGCTCCACCAGTTTCAGCCCCAAGGCCACTTCCTCAGCCATTTTGCTCAGGTAAACCTTGTCATGGCGCATTTCGACGCGCGTGAGACGTGAAAAATTGAGCAGGGTATCGATGAGCCGGTTCATGCGCAGGGTGCCTTCATACATTTCCCGGATGTATCCCTTGGACTGCTCATCGAGTTTGTTGCCGCACAGTTCCCGGATCACTTGACAATAACCATTGATGACCGTCAACGGTTTGCGCAGGTCGTGGGAAACGGTGTAGTTGAATGCCTCCAGCTCTATGTTGGCGGCCTCCAGTTCGGCGGCGCGGGCGGCAAGGTCGTTGTGCAGAATTTCGAGCTTCTCTTCCAACTGCCTGCGCACGGAAATATCGATGATTGCAACAAGGCACTCCTGCCCTGTAGCGGTGGCCACGGCTTCGATTTGCACAAAGAGCGGGTGCTTTCCCCCTTTCAGGAGCGCCACCTCACAGGCCTCTTTGGCCGGGCTCGTAAAGACCTTTTCGAAAAAGGCGGTGAAGGCGGGGCGGGCTTCAACGGCGACGAACAGCCCGAAGCGCCGGCCGATCAATCGGGAGCGCTCGATACCGAGGAGGCTGGCGCCGGTGAGGTTCACTGCATGGATATTTTCGTCGCGATCGAGTGTAAAGTAGCCGACCGGGGCGAAATCGTAGAGGTCGGTGTAGTTTTCCAGCGCCGTCTCCACCTCGTCCCTGGCCTGGCGGAGTTCCGCGTTCTGCATCTCCAGTTCGATCTGGTGGACCTCAAGTTCATGGACGAGCCTCTGTGTATCTTCCTCAGTCCGAGGTGGATGCACTTCAGTCGTTTTCGCATGCAACCTCTCTTCCGCATGGCGGCGCAGTTCGGCTGCTGCTGTTAACAGGCTCTTCTCATTGTCTATTCCCATTGCGAACCCTCAATAAATGGCTTTATTGTCGGCCAGCCTCAAGCAGACTCTTAAAGCGTGAAGTAGAAAGTTGCCCCTTCCTCCGGTTTCGCCTCTATCCAGATACGCCCATTGTGCTTTTCAATTATTCGGTGAACTGTAGCCAGTCCAACGCCCGTACCCTCAAACTCATCTTCATTATGCAGTCTGCAGAACGGCTGAAAAATGTTATTTGCAAACTCCATATCGAATCCAACGCCGTTGTCCCTTACAAAATAGACGTTTTCCCCGTCAATGATTCTTTGCCCGAACTCGACCGATGCATCAAGGGTTTTTGAACTGTACTTGACAGCGTTCCCCAGCAGGTTCCTCATGCATATTTCCAACATACACCGATCGGCTGTGGCTGTTAAATCCGGAGCGATTGAAATATTTATTGTGCGTTGACCAATGTTTTCGAGAAGTTCTGAAACGATCTGCATCACCATATCCGACAGATTCAGATTCTGCAGATGCATCCCGACACGGGAAAGCTGGTTCAAGGTAAGAAGAGAGTCGATAACTGTCTTGAGCCGGTTGCTGGCAGCCACTATACGCCGGGCACAGTGAATTATCGGCTCTTCACCATTCTCCCCTGCGATCTCAATCATCATAGTGCCGAAACCTTCAAGTCGGGCGATAGGTGCTCTGAATTCATGTGAAATTGCATAGCAGAACCCTTCCAACTCTCTGTTCATACTCTCGAGTTCGGCTGTGCGCTCTCTGACCCGGTTTTCAAGCTCCTCATTGAGCTTTCTGATTTTCCCTTCCGCCCTGTTGCGATCGGTCACGTCTCTGGCAGCGGCAAAAACCTCCTGCCCCGAAGTGGCGGACATGGCTTCGATCTGCACGATGTATGGAAGGTTTTCCTCGTTCAGGAGAACCACTTCGCACGCCTCCTTGAGCCGGCTGGTAAAGACCGTACCGAGGAAGGCGGTGAAGGTGGGACGGTCTGTCGCGGCGACGAACTGTCCGAAGCGCCGGCCGATCAATCGGGCGCGCTCGATACCGAGGAGGCTGGCGCCGCTGAGGTTCACGGCACTTGATATCCCCGTTGCGGTCGAGGGTGAAATAGCTAACCGGGGCGAAATCGTAGAGATCAGTGTACTTTTCCAGAGCCGTCTCCACCTCATCCCTGGCCTGGCGGAGCTCCGCGTTCTGCATCTCCAGTTCGATCCGGTGGACCTGCAGTTCGTGAAGGAGCCGCTGAGTCTCATCCTCTGTCCGGGGCGGTCGTACTTCCGGCGCCTGTGTGTTCAACCGCCCTTCAGCGCGGCGGCGTAGTTCGGCGGTGGTTGACAGGCTCTTGTCTTTGTCGATTCCCATTGCTAACCCTTTAATTCAAGTTGTTAGGTTTTCGTAGGGGCGCGGCCTTGGCCCGCCCGCTTTTTATGGTGGTGATTCCGACAAGGGCGGACCCAAACTGCGGGCCTAAAGGGCAAGCCCGCGTCCCTACGTTTTTTCTATACCCTTTTAATCTGTCTTTTCCATGTTCTATTACGTTTGATTTTTCCTGTCTGGTTCAGCCTTCAGCCTTGAAATCTCCTCGCGCAGTTCCGCCTCCAACGCCTTGGCCGCGGTGATGTTCGAAAAGGTGATCACCACACCGCCGATTACGTCCTCAAGGGTGCGGTAGGGCATGATACGCACCGAAAACCAGCGCCCGTCGGTGGCGGCGATCTGCTTTTCCGAAAAGGCCAGCGTCCGCAGCACCTCCCGCGCTTCTTCGATCATCTCGGGATAGAGCAGGTCGCTCACGATGTCGGAAAGCGGCCGCCCCACATCGCCCGGGATCAGCTTGAAGAGTTTGTTCGCCCCGGTGGTGTACCGCCGGACATTGAGGTCGTTGTCCAGGAACACGGTGACTATTTCCGTGCTGTTGAGCAGGTTCCTCATGTCATTGTTAATCCGCGCAAGCTCGTCCATTTTGGACTGCTGTTCGGCGTTCACCGTCTGCAGTTCTTCGTTCAGGGACTGCATCTCTTCCCTGGAGGTGGTCAGTTCCTCGTTGGTGGACTGCAGTTCCTCGTTGGTGGATTGCAACTCCTCGTTGGTGGATTTGAGTTCTTCCTGTGAGGATTGCATCTCCTCGCGAGTAGTCTGCAGTTCTTCGCGGAATTGCTGGAGTTCCTGCTCAAGTTCGAGAACCCTGGCGTTGCCGGATGGAGCGGTCTTGGAGCGGCCCTGCGCTTTCTTTTCCAGGGGCGTTACCACGTCGGTAAAGACGATCATTACCATCCCCCGCAGCGCCTCCGGCTCTTCGATCGCCTGGACAGTGACATCAACGGTCTGTGTGCCGCCATTGGTTCCGACCTTGAGACCCTTGACGGTTGTCGCCTCTTTTTGCCGGATCGCCTTCTGGAAGGCGCTTCCCAGATCAAAACGGAGCCCTTCACGGGCCATGGCGAAAATATTCCAGTTGGCCTTGCCGGCCGCCGGCTCAAGATATTTGCCCGTCCGCCCGCTGATATAGAGGATATCACCCTTATCGTTGGTCAGCACGGCTGGCGGAGAAAAGTGCTGCAGGAGCAACTGGTCCGCAAGCGACTGGAGATTGGCTGCAGGTTTCAAAATTGTTAACTCCTTTGGAACTCCCGGCAGGACCGGGACAAACGAGGCTGGAAACGCGAGCGGTTCGGCCGGCATGACGGATTCGCGCCGCCGGAAGAGTCTCGACTTGATGTCCATCGGCGCGAAGAGATCGGTGAAGGTGCTGACGGCCTCCGCGCTCCCCAAAAACAGGACACCGCCTGGGTTCAGGCTGTAGTGAAAGAGCGGCAGGAGCTTTTTCTGTAGTTCCGGCGTCAGATAGATTAAAAGGTTGCGGCAGATGAGGATATCCAACTTGGTAAAGGGGGGGTCCATGATGACGTTCTGTGTGGCGAAGGTAACCATCTCCCGGATCTCCTTGCCGACCCGGTAGCCGTTCTCTTCCTTGATAAAAAACCGGTGTAGTCGCTCGGGAGACACGTCTGCGGCGATGTTGGCCGGATAAACCCCCTGGCGGGCCTTGTCTATCGCGTCCCGGTCCAGGTCGGTGGCGAAGATCTGCAGCGTGAAATTTCCCGGCGGCTTTACCTGTTCCAGGGCCTCCTTGAAGGCAATGGCCAGCGAATACGCCTCCTCCCCGGACGAGCAGCCGACCGACCAGGCCCGCAGCGCCCCGCCGATCGGGCGGCCCGCCAGGAGCGCCGGGATAGCCTCTCCCCGCAGATGTTCCCATGCTGTCGGGTCGCGGAAAAAGCTGGTCACCCCGATCAGGAGTTCCTTGAAGAGTAGTTCCAGCTCCTGGGGATTCTCCTGCAGATAGCGGACGAATGCAGCGATCCGGTCGATCTGGTGGATACCCATACGCCGCTCGACCCGGCGGTATACGGTGCTCTTCTTGTACAGTGAGAAGTCCTGGCCGGTCTTGGCCCGCAAAAGTATCAGAATTTTCTCCAGGGCGCTTCGGTCCTTCTCCTCCAGTGAGAGATCTGTCTTGGCGATGATGCGGGCGTGCCGGAGATAGTCGATGATCTTTCCGGGTAGATCCTCCGTCGTGGCCACCAGGTCGGCCAGCCCGGCATCGATGGCGCTCCTGGGCATGCTGTCGAACTTGGCCGATGCAGGCTCCTGCACCAGCGCCACTCCTGCCTTTTCTTTGATAGCCCGCAGCCCCATCGTGCCGTCGGAGCCCATGCCGGAGAGGATGACACCGATGCTTAGCTCCCGCCGGTCCTCGGCCAGGGAGCGGAGGAAGAAATCGATAGGGAGACGGAGTCCTCTGGGCGCCGTCGGCTCGAACAGGTGCAGCACCCCGTGCAGGATGGACATGTCCTTGTTGGGGGGGATCACATATACGCAGTTTGGCTTGACCCGCATCCGGTCCTTGACCTGGAAAACCTCCATCTCGGTGGTGCGCTGGAGCAGTTCGGGCATGATTCCCTTGTGTGTCGGGTCCAGGTGCTGGACGATGACAAAGGCCATGCCGCTCCATTGCGGCACCTGCCGCAGGAACTGCTCCAGCGCCTCCAGCCCGCCGGCGGAGGCGCCGATGCCGACAATGGGGAAGGGGAGGCCCTCTTGCCGTGAGGGGGTGCCTTTTGGTGAAGACTTGTCTCGTTTATTACCGCTGTTCGCCGGTTTTAGTAGCTTATTCATAAACATAGATATATCAGCATTTCTCTAAATCTACTAATGTTATTTGGGCAGCGGAAACGCCGTAGTTCAAGGCCACAATAGATAATTTCAGAAGATGTCGCCATGCGTTAAAGCCTGATCGAACCATGACCAGCCCAATCATCGTTGCCACAGGATATGGGCGGCTTCCAGGGGAACCGCAATGCCTGTGCGGTGCGGTATCACACGCGTTGTATAGTCCGTGGCTGATCGCGTCGCCTGTACCTGCGCGCCATAGACGTAGCCGTTTTCCGCGCCTACCAGTTTTGGGCCGCACGTCATCTCCTTGCGCACAGGATCGCCGCCGTTGACTCCTTCGGCATATAACTCGACCTGTACTGCATCCGGGTCGAGGCCGTTGAGATAGACCTGAACCTCGAATATATGCTGATCCCCGTTCTTCGCAATCGCCACTTCGCCAAAGCGCAGATTGGCCCATCCCCGATCCAGTGCGTGCTGCCATGCCACAACCTGCGCACCCGCTTCTCCCTTATCTGCCGCGCGCTCGTGGTAGGCAGCAGCGGCAGGGATATAGTAATGCTCAGTGTACTGGCGTACCGTGCGATTGCTGGAAAAGTGAGTCGTCAGGCGCGCCATGCTCTCGCGTATGCGTGCCACCCAGGCTACAGGAATGCCGTTCCGGTCGCGGCTGTAATACTCGGAAATGTGCTGCGCGCTCCCGATCTCCTCGGGTGTTGCGCCCGAGGCGGCCAGTTGCTTGGAAAGGCGCTCGCGGACGTAGCCAACGAGGGATTTGCGGGCGTCAGCGCGGAGTTGCCAGAGCTTGTCGTCAGGGGCGCAGCGGATCTTTTCTCCCAGGGCTTCCGTCATTCCCAGCCAGCGCTCCTTGCCGCAGTAGTCAGTCCAGAGGGCGTCGGCCTCTGCCGAATCCCAGCTCGGCATATGGACGCCGTTGGTCACATGCCCCACCGGTACCTCAATCTCCGGCCAGTGCGGAAAGAGAGACTGAAAGATGCCCCGGCTCACCTCCCCGTGCAGACGGCTCACCCCGTTGACCGCTCCGCTCCCACGTACGGCCAGGTACGCCATATCCGCGAGCGGTATCTCCAGGAGCTTGCCGTTCCGCAGCACCTGTCCACGCACCGCCACCGACTGGCGCAGACGATCCGCTGCCTGTCCGGCCCGGTATTCCTGGACGAAATCGAGGGTCACACTGATGAGGACGATGGTGCCGATGATGAAGAAGCTGGTGGCGTCGCCGGTAAAGGCGGATAGGGCGCTGGCGGTAAGGAGGATAACGACCAGTGGGTTCTTGAACTTGGCGAGAAATTGCAGGATCAGTGCCTTTTTGCGCTCCCCATGGATAAGGTTGGGGCCGAATCGGGTCAGGCGGAGAGCCGCCTCCGCGCTGCTCAGTCCGTCATGGCTTGCGGACAACTGCTCCAGGAGCGCTGTGACGGGGAGTTGCCAGAAAGGGGAATCCGTTTTAATGGCGGGTGCAGGCATGATGGATTCTCTCCAACGTATGGTTGGTAATGTCTACAATTCGAGAGCAAGCAATAATAAAAGATTAATTATTATAGTACTATGCAATATACAAAAGAGAAGGGGTTATGCGCGCATCTCCCTGAAATCCAGATAAGTCGACAGCTGATATTGACGAGAACTTTCCCGGAGGTATAATAATATTTAATGTAGCTTCTATAATAGTTAAGCTATATACCGAAAAAGCCAAACCTTTCGTGAGAGGGGGGCGGAAAGCAACGGGTCTTCAGATGAAGATGGCCGGGCTGCCGAAGGTTGTTACTTTGGTTTGCTCGGCCTTTGTTTGTTTTGAACGAGAATACGGCAAGCCGCTATCAAAAGGACCCACACAAAGGAGGACGTTATGGGAAAGATTTCACGTCGGGACATGTTGAAAATCTCCGGGTTAGGAATCGGAGCATGCATAGCGGGCAATGCTCTGGGGCAAGTGGCGCTTGCATCCGGAGATACTCAGGGTCAGCAGACATTAAACCAGGGCTTCCAGCCTGGAACAGCATTGGGTCCGGATGAGATGCGCATAACATTTTGTGGAACATGGTATACACCCCGGATCAACCAGGCTTGCAACAGCATCTTTGTCGAGGTGGGTGGCGGTGAAAACGGGACGCCTTTGGACCAGTTCGTCTTTGACTGCGGATCGGGCGTGGTGGCCAAATATGTTGCTCTGGGGGTGCCGTACAGCAGGATGGACAAGGTGTTTTTGACCCATTTGCACGGGGATCACATGAGCGATCTTACTACCATTTACTGTTTTGGCCCCGCGTCTGATCGCAAAAGCGCTCTAAATATCTGGGGGCCGAGCGGAGATACGAAAAACGAAGGAACGTGGGTCTTCTGCAAGAAATTGCAGGAGATGGCCAAGTGGCATCGGGAGAGCTTCAGTTTCCTGCCTACCGGCTACAAAGGGGACGGTGACGGCTATGATTTAAAAGTCAAAGAGTTGCGCTACATGAAAAACCCGGGTCTTGCCTATCACAAAAATGGTGTGAAAATCTCCCATTTCCCGGCCATACATGCACGGGATGGCTCCATTAGCTACAAGTTGGAGTGGAATGGGATCTCAATGGTGTTTACCGGGGACACGAAGCCCAACAACTATGTGCTTGAGCATGCACAAGGGGTTGACATATTGATCCATGAGATGGCCGCTCCCGCCGACGTCTGGACAACCAAGGAGACAGGACTCAAACCGGGGGATGAAGGCTATTACAAGGTACTGGCGTTAAATGCAGAAGTAATTGAGAACTCCCACACCTTGCAATCAGCATTCGGCTATATAATGAGCCAGACCCGGCCCAGGTTGGGAGTGGCCACACATTTCCCGAATGATCCGGATCTCATCGATCCAGCCTACGCTGATATTCGCTGCTTTTACGGCGGTGATGTTACCATCGCCACGGATCTGCTAGTAATCACTATCAACAAGGACAAGACGATTCAACAGGCCATGGCTGTCGTTCCGGATTTTCCCTGGTATAAAGGTGCCCCACTCAAAGGAGCACTGGCGCGTCCCAAATATCATGGTCCACTGGCCCAGTTTAACGACACCCTTCTCGCAAATGTCATTCCGGCGGACCTTTACAGAGGATGTACTACGAAGAAGAGTTGATCACGTGTGACTACAGTACGGTACCAAGTTTGCGCAGGTTCCTGGGGCAGTATCCCTAAATTGGGTCAAACTGTTCGCAAATTAATCCAATCTCATCACAAAGCAAAAGCAAAGGGGACGCCCATAAGTTCATTATTTCCCTGTCTCATACTTGTGAACTTATGGGCGTCCCCATACCAAGATTGGTACTTTTGATTGTTTCCTTTTCCTGATCAAGCAGCCTGATTGATATAGGTTATGAAATCGGTCGTCTGCCCGGCTGCCATGGCTGCCTGTACTTCCGCCGAACTCATACCCAGTTGCAGTTTTGCGGTATTCCCTTGAACCGTTATATCAAGCTGACCAACGCTTGCCACAAATGTATTCCAGTCGGCCAGAGCATTTTCAAAATCCGTCTTGACGGACTGCCACTTTTCCTGCGTGTAGTCGCTGCTTGCGGTGTGCAGCTCGTTTTGCACCACGGTCAATTCCGCTTTCAACGCACTCCAGGCGTCCAATATCTGCTGTAGATTGTCTTCAATAGCTTGAGCTTGATCCGCAAATTGTTTAAAAACCTTCGCGGTGTTTGTTAGCGCCGCCACATCCGCCGTGAACGAAGACATCGACTTCTGATATGCTTCAATTTGATCTTTCAACGCCTTGATCTTCGTCGCATCGATCGCGATATAAATGCTTGCCACAGCCACAGCCGCTCCAAGAAAAATCCAGGTGACCATTCCAATCGGCCCGGCCACGGCTACTGCGACAACCCCGAGGACGATCGCTACACCATCGGCAATCGCTAAGCCGACGATCGCCGCCGTCAACGACTTGATCTCTGCGTTTGCCTCGTCAATCTTCTGACTCAGGGCGCTAATTTGATCTTGATCGGCGCGCTGGTCCTTCGTGGCGGCATTGGCAATTGCCTGCAGATTGCTTGCTTGTTGGGGCAGACTTTCTTTAAACGACTGAAGCGTTGTTATGACTCCGGCTATCTGAGATTCAAAGAAGTTCATATTCGAAATAGCACTGTTTATGTCGTTCAATAAGAACATTCTTGCCGACGGATCCGTCGGATTGGCGATGAGTGTATTTGCATTTTGTATGGCATTGTCAAAAAGGGTATGGACTGCGTCATTATATCCAACAATGGTATTTGGAACCGTGTTCAGCTTTTCCAGCACCGTATTCACCCAAGCCATTGCAGACGATTTTGCTGCAACATACGCTGTTTCGTATGTATTCCAATCAGGCACAGGGTTCAGTAAGACCGGAAGGCCTGTGTTCATGACACCGGAAACATACTGGCTGACCAATATGACATTAGTTTTATACTGTGTACACCCGGACGATAAGCTGACGATGTTATTTCTGACTGCCGCGCTGATTACCATGGTTGATCTCCTTATAGTGTCACATAGGCGTTTTGGGATGAAGTTCTTCCTGCACTTGCCCGTATATCGCACAAGAACAGGGCCTCTTTCCTGCTATCTCCGAATCACGATGTTCACCTCCCCATATCGTTAGTCTGCTCTTCTGCTTCGGCTCCCGCTAGAAAGCCCCCAGTCTTCTGCAATCTCCATAAATGCTATCATTCTCCGATTACCCCGCTTGGTTACGTGATGAGGGATGCCGGCAACAATAACACGTGCAAGTCGGGCCATGTGCGACAATTAATCCAATCTCATCCCAAAGTCAAGGAAGAATTAAAATTAATTAAGTATGGATGCCCCCGGAATTCCCCCTGAGTGCGAAATTGCTACAGTAGCGGGCGGTTTTTACGCTCCCCGCCGCAAAATGACGTTTTCCGCCCGGATGACAGTTCCTATCATTTTCGCTTGACATGCTTAAAAAAAACCCCTAACCTGCGCCCGCTCGACGTCGTCGATGCGCCGGCGGAAAGTTTGGCGATCTTGGTTAAGCGAAGAATGGGTCGGTTCTTGACCAGCGCGATGACTAGTGTCTCCGTGAAGCGCAGGGATCAAGCATCCCCAGCCGTGCCATTCTGCGGATTTCTTGCGATGGCATAAACTAACAAGAGAGGTGTGAAATGAACATGAAGGTGCACAGCAAATTCCGGTTCCTATTTATTCTGCTGATTCTGACTTGCTGCGCGAGCGCGGCCTTTGGGCAATCGAAATACGAAAAGATCAAGGACGGAGTTGGTAACATCCTCATCGGGGAAGTCCTTCCGTACAACAATGATGCCGGCTACAAGAACGTTGTCCTTGATTCCGTGAAGCTGAGCCAGATGAAAACATGGGAGACTTTCTATTTCAGAGCTTTCCTTGGCAAGAAAATGAATGATATCGAGCACGATATCAAGATTCTGGCGTTTCATTTCGAGGGAGTCGGAAAGAAGGCGGCTCAGTTCGCGCGCGAGGCTGGCGGGAACTACCTCATCGTTAGGAGCAATGATAAGAGCGATTTTTCTTACGGAGAACGCACCGAGTGGTCAGTGCTGTGGCAAAACTTCCGGACAGACCCTGAAGCGCTTGTCATGGTGGGCTTCCGCAGAGACTATGATTACACGAAGCCCGAAACGTTTACGTACAGAACGCTCAGCGATGACCTCGGCGACGATCTTCCATTCAACGCGAAGACTCTTCAAAAGTGGAAAGACACTTATGGCCTATCCTCGATCGTAGTCAGTATGAACGCCTTCAGCTTCATCGATGGCGGCAAGAAGACCGAGGGAGAGAACAAGAAGGTTCTCAAGCGAAATAGCAACGGCAGCTGGGAAGAAAAAGAGGAGCTTGGCAAGACACGCACGTATACCATCTGGGAGGGGAAACAGCACCTGGCCACCGGAGGTTTTAGGATCGTGCTCGACTGATGATAAATAATTGAGCGGTTCGATTCGCATGCGGATACATGCCCCGGGTGCTTTGCTCCGGGGTTCGTTCAGATAATTCGATCCCATGAGCTTTTCCATGACGTTCGGCGTGCGGTATTTCTTCAATTGATGAACTGAAGTCCGTTGTTGGAGAAGATATGTAACGAAGTAAGGAAGCAGGCTGCTCTTTCACAGGAGCAGCCTGTCTCTTTTGGTATTCCCTTTCCCCACATGCTTGTCTACTTGGAAGACCTATTTTTCCTTCTTCAGAAAAAAAGTTTGCTCAATTATGACTTCCAAGGTATATAACTTCTATGGCATGGGACATTGAATACACTAATGAATTTGAGGAATGGTGGGAGACCCTGTTGGAAGTGGCACAGATTGACGTTGACACGGTTGTCGGACTGCTTCAGGAATGCGGACCCAGTCTCCCCTTTCCCTATTCGTCAGGGGTAATCGGTTCCAGACATTCCCATATGCGGGAGTTGAGGATTCAGCACCAGGGACGACCGATAAGGGTCCTCTATGCGTTTGATCCCAGCCGGACGGCGATTTTGCTCCTTGGTGGCGATAAAACCGGCAATAATCGCTGGTATAAGGTAAACGTCCCGATTGCCGACAGGCTCTATGATGAGTATCTGGAAGAATTGGAACAGGAAGGGAGGTAGTAAGTCATGGCAAAACCCTACAGCACCTTACGGTCGAAGATGTCGCCGGAGGCCCGCGCCAAGGCGGAGGAGCAAACCCGGCAGCTTATGCAAGAGATGCCGCTTCAGGAATTGCGACAGGCCCGGAAAATGAGTCAGGAGCAAATGGCCAAAAACCTGCACACAAAGCAGTCGAATGTATCCCGGATCGAAAAACGGACTGACATGTATATTTCCACGCTACGTGGCGTCATTAAGGCTATGGGCGGAGATTTGGAAATAGTGGCCCGCTTTCCCGACGGCAATGTCCGCATCAACCAGTTTGAGGATCTTGATGAAGCGGTCAAAGCCTGATGGCGCCATTGCTGCGGCAGAGAAGGCTGAACGTGTCATTTTCCCTCATTTTCCCTCATAATGCGTGAAGAATTCATCAAGCTCCCTGATCCATCCTTCCTTGGTGCTTTCATCCACAAAACTCGCCTCAAAACTGTTGCGAGCCAGCTGGTAAGCCTCTTTTGCCCCAAGCTCCGGCAGTGCTGCGAAGGTAGCGGTGTAATTCTCGTTCAGGTATCCACCGAAATAGGCCGGATCGTCGGAATTAATGGTTGCTGCAATGCCGGCAGCCAGCAATTTGCCGATGTTGTGAGCGGAAAGGTTCGGAAACACGCAAAGTTTTACGTTGGAAAGGGGGCATACCGTCAATGGTATGCGTTGCTGTACCAGTCGTGCGACAAGCTTCGGATCATCCAGGCAGTGCACACCATGGTCGATTCTTTCCGCTTTCAGCAGATCAAGGGAATGGCTTATGTATTCGGCTGAACCCTCTTCTCCGGCATGGGCCACCCGTCGCAGTCCCAGCTCCCGGCAGCGTGCAAATACCCCGGCAAATTTCTCCGGCGGATTTCCGCGCTCGCTGCTGTCAAGGCCGACCCCGATGAACTTGTCGCGGAACGGCAGAGCATCCTCCAGCGCCGCAAAAGCGTCCTCTTCACTCAGGTGGCGCAGAAAACAGAGTATCAGTGAGGCACTCAGTCCCAGTTCTTCACGGCTGCGTCGGATTGCCCGATCCAGACCGTTGATTACCGTTTCAAACGGAATTCCCCTGGCCGTATGTGTCTGTGGATCAAAGAAAATTTCCGCATGGACTACATTTTCGGCTTTGGCGCGATTCAGGTAAGCCCAGGTCATGTCGAAGAAATCCGCTTCTTTTTGCAGCACGCCGGCTCCGGCATAGTAAATGTCCAGAAAACTCTGCAGATCTGTAAAGGCATAGGCTGAACGCAGTTCATCTATGGTCGGGTAGGGGAGTTGAATCCGGTTCCGCGTTGCCAGTTCAAAGATCAGTTCCGGCTCCAGTGATCCTTCGATGTGAATATGCAGTTCTGCTTTCGGCATGTGGCAGAGGATGCCATGCAGGTCTTCGCGTGGTATGCAGTCGAAATTCATGGTGTCGTTCCTCCTGATGTTTGAGCTTCCCCCATTTTCCCATTCACTTTTTAAAACTCGAAGAGCAATCCGCCCAGATAGCTGACACCTCCCAGGTTGACGGACCCGGAAGGATTGGTGTCGGCAGTGGCTCGAGTGTATTTCGCTTCGGTGAAGAAATAAGTGTGGCGCACATGGTAGTCGCGGTCCAGACTTTTCGCTGCGTCCGCATCGATACGGTCCAGCAGGAACTGGATCCCCCCCCTGACGTGGAAGCCGTTGGTCGAGCCCTGCACCTTCCCCTGTCCTTTCACCTCTTCCCGATAGAACATTCTGGTCCACCCACCTCCGAGATAGGGCACCAGCGGCTGATCCTCGCTGAAGACCCCGCGCACGAGAACGAAGACGTTGAGCGGAAAGAGTTCGTAGCTCGCCTGCCCGGCCTGTCCCCCTTCCGCAAGCTGCGCATGCAGCGGCGCTTGCCCGTTCCCGTCGGCGCTCATGTAGGTCCCTTCGATCCCCACCTCGATCTCGCGCCTGACCTTGTAGGCCAGAGCGCCGCCGAACTCAGAGGTAAAACTCGAGCCGTAAAAATCCGACCAGCGGGACAGGCCGGGGAAAAAGACACCCCCCTTCAACTCCAGCGACCAGTGCGGACGGTCGCCGCTCCCCTCTGCGGCCAGGGCAACGGCCGGTATGAACAGCAGTGCCAGTGCCAGTAACAATCTCTTCAACGCGTGCCTCCCAATGCCAGCAGTTTTTTTCTCTGCACAAGAATGAAGGATGCCAGTGCCGCGCAGATCAGCACGGCGATTTTGACACCGCCCGATGTGTACATTAGCAGCATCGAGCCGTACACCAGGGGGAAGAGCGCGATCCGGACCAGCGGCTTGAGGCAGGGATGGGCATTGATGAAATGAGCGCCGCGCGGCCCGTAACGATAGTACCAGCCGACGAAGGCTTTGCCGGGCGCGTTGGTCATGAGATAGCGGTCCCTGAAGTCGCGCAGCGCCTGCACCTGCGGGGCCGAGTAGAAACCGTACGCTGCGGTGGCGATGAAGCATCCTTCGCTTTTGAGGTTGGGAAAGGGGGCGATGGCCTCCGGGAAATCGCTCAAGAGGTTCGATATGCCGCTCATCTGGACCGGGCCGACCCGCTGGCTGGTCTCCTGCGAAAAGGAGCTTTCGTTGGCGCTTCCGGGGTTGGAAGCGACGGTGCTGTTGATGACGACGGTAACCGCGGCGAAAAACGTGGTCTGTGCCAGGGCGGAGACCGCCACGAAATAGGTCGTGCCGTTGGTCAATCCGGAAAGCTGGAAGGACGACACGGTGCCGCCGTCGACATCGACGAAGGTTGCGGGGAGCGAGGACGCATCGAAGGTGGCGGTGCTGTAGAAAATCCGGTACCCCGTCGCCCCGGAAACGGTGGTCCAGGAGAGTTGGAGGGCCTGGTTCAGGGGAGCGGTCGCGGTGAGTGTCGGAATCGCCGGTACGGCCGGCCCCGTGAGAGGGAGCCCGCTCAGGGTCGCGCTGGTGGTTCCCACTGGCACTGTCAGCGGGGAAGGTCCTTCGGCGGCCTGCGTGCCGGTGTAATTCCGGGAGGAAGTCCCGTAGTAGACCCGGTATGCTGTCACCTTGCTGTTGCTGGTTGGGTTCCATCTGAGCGCAATGGTTGACGGCGCGGTCAGGGAGGAAACCAGGCCCGTCACCGTGGCAAGCAGGATGTCGCTGTTCGGCCCGCCGTAGGCTCCCATGTCGAAGGTGGTGCTGTCGAAGGAATTGGGATACAGGGGATTTCCGGCATTGATACAGGGCGATCCGGGCTGCAGATGAAAGTCACTGTTGCCCGCGTTCGCAAAGAAGGGGTTCGCATTCGCAACCAGAGAGTTGGGGATGGAATGGGCGTCCAGATTGGCGACCCCGTTCGTCTTGTTGTTGAAATAATCATTATAGGAAAGTTGCGTCAGGGTTAGTGGGGTCGAAATTGCCGTGGTGTTGGTGGAAAAAATGTTATTGGTGATGGTGATGTTCGAATCGGTACTGATGGCGGTGCCGTTGCCGAAAAAGGTGTTGTTGATGATGGAGGTGGCCGGTGAGTTCTGTACCTGAACGGCAGTGCCGGCTGTGCCCAGTTGAAACACATTGTTAGTGATGCCGATGGCTGAACTGTTCGCGACGGTAATCCCGATGAGGGCATGCTGGAAGGTAAAGTTCCGGATCGCCACCGAGGAGACGTTGCTCAAGTTGATGAGCGTTTCTGTTTCACTGCCGAAAATGAAGGTTCCGGCGGTACTTGTGCCGATGATCGGCACGTTGCTGATGGGCGTGATTGGTCCGGTATAGGGAATGGGATCGGCCTTGACGATCACGCGAAAATTGGTATTGATCAAGGACGGGTTACTCAAAATAATGGCGGCGTGGTCGATGGCCGCCTGGATGGAGGAGAAATGGGTGGGATCGGTAGGGTTATGCTCGACGATCAGATCCTCCGCCCAGAGCGCATTCGGGACGGAAACGATGAGGAGAACAGCCAGCGCCGCAAAAAACCGGCTAAAATATTTAAAAGTCATAGACATCCCCTTCTTCAAGGATCCTCTTCTTTTCCATCTTTCCATTGGCAGGCTTCACTCCGAGGGGGACACGAAACAGGGGCGGCCAGCGGGGTCAGGCTTCCAGGGCACCACCTTGGATCAGAAAAAAGCCGCTCCATCAGCTTCCACGCTGACCAAGCGGCTCTCTGAACCAACTCCGGCACCCCATCGCCCCTCCCAGGTACTACATAAAATTTACTAACATTCATACACCCATAGAGGAGGTTGTCAAGGAGTTCATTACTGCAAGGAAGAAGCATGAATTATGAATTATGAAATTCAACCTTCAACCATCATAATTGATTGTTCAAGTTGTAAGCTTGGTTGGGAACTTCGTTAATCTAATTGACTTGCTGTAAGATATAACTTACAATATGGTTAATGCAAACAGACTCATTCCGAATAGCATATTACACCGACGAACAGGGGAACAAACCATTCAGGGAATGGCTTCAGGGTCTGCGTGATCAAATAGCAGCGGTACGCATCCGTGCCCGCTTGACACGGGTAAGGGCCGGCAACTTTGGCTCAGTCCGAAATGTCGGCGAAGGTGTAGTGGAACTGAAAATTGATCACGGTCCCGGTTACAGAGTTTATTACGCGATTGATGCCGGAACGATTGTTCTGCTTTTATGCGGCGGCGACAAACGTTCCCAACAGCGTGACATAGAAACCGCCCAGAGGTTTTGGAAAAACCATCAGGAGCAAAGAAAATGAAACATATGACCGACTATGAAACCGATCTTCATGAATGGCTGAAATCGCCCGAAAATGCAGCTGCATATCTGAACGCTGTTCTGGAGGAGGGTGATAAGTCAGCCATGCTGCTGGCATTGCGGGAAGTGGCGCATGCTAACGGCGGCATGGCGGCAATTGCTGAAAGATCACACGTGAAACGCGAGAGCCTTTACCAGATGCTTTCAAAGCGAGGCAATCCGGAACTTACCAGCCTATTTAATGTCCTCCATGGTATGGGGCTTACCATTACCATACAACCGATGCACGAGGTTGAAGCATAACTGCCCTTTGACGTGCACGGACAGCGTTCTTCACCGCTTTACTGCCCGGTACTTATATCTCACCTGTGAAAAATGGAAAATGGAGAGTTGACCCTTCCGCTTCCTCTCAGTGTATCAAGACGGGGATTAATATTTACTTCTGTCCAATGGGTTGCCCTTGATCTGCGCGGCAGGGCATGCCGCGCCAGTGTCCAAGGGCGTGTTGGACATCGCTTTTCTCTTTTCTTGTTGAAAAATGGAGAATGGAGAGTTGACCCTTTATTCTTTCTCTTTATTCTTTCTCTTTATTCTTTCTCCTAGCTTTTCCCTTAACAAAAGCCCCGGTCTAGCCGGGGCTCTGTTACAGGTATCACATTACTACTAAAAGGGATTACCACCGTTTATCTCTACAGCACGTTGATATGGAGGCGCACTATCTGGACCGTTTCTTACAAATCCGTTTGCTACAAGTGAATTTCCATCTGGACTCGAAGTAATTACCCCCCAACCATTATACACATAATATGTGAGTCCAGTCGGGTTTGAGGTACCAAGCAACACCACATACATTTGCTGCAAGGAGGGTAATAAAACGTTAACAGTACCATCAGAATTGGTATAAACATTAGCTCCAGCGGTATTATTGGGGTTGGGAGTAGTAGTGCCAGTAGGGTTGTTCAAAACGTTTTGACCAGCAACAACCAGTGAAATTGGCGCACCTGATAATCTTTGGCCAGTATTATCATAAAATGTTATAGTTACGCTCCGTTGAGAAACGCTATTAATGTTTGTTACATGGTATACAGATTGAATAGAGGATGGTGCTGGATTAAGCATAACCAAAGGGATGTAGCCATTGATAGAGTTAGCAGATGAAATTGCTGGGATTGTAATGATTGCCAATAGCCATAAGGCTGATACTATCTTCTTCATTCCTGCCTCCTTTAATTAAGTTACAGATCATAAGTCGGATTGGATTGCAAATTATAACCTTAGACTAATGTGCTAACATTTTCCTCCTTTCGGTTTCAATAAAATCACGGCGTTCCTGATTATCCAGTTTTGAGCATCACCTCCTTTCACCTCTTACGAAATGTCCAGTGCATAAGAAAGATAGTATTTCTGTGATTAATGATCCAACTCTTATTGACCAGTTCACGCGCGCGTGAACCGGTGATCTACCCAATCGGAACATTTAGTCCGTGAACATGAAAAAGCATTAGCAATACAACGTTTGGTAAGAGAGGGACATTCTTGTCTATTTATTCATTAAGAATAATAAAAGCCACTCAATCAGCGTCCATACTGACCAAACGGCTCTCTAAATCTGCTCTCCGCCATCCCATCGCCCCTCCTGGGCACTGCATAAAAAATTACTCACATTCATACACCCCGAGAGGCGGCAACGTCAAGGAGTTCATTACGGCAAAGTATGAAGGATGAATTATGAAATATGAAATTCCGAAACATTTCCGCAATTGACACTGTAATGGCAAAAAGGTTACTATTACCCGGAGCCTTTCCGCTTTTGATGACGAAGGGTGACGGACACTGCACGTCCCGCCTTATATGGCGCATGTTATGTTTTCTTGGCGCCGTCAACGGTCGTTCAATCTGCCTCTACCAGGCAAATCCAATTTTTTGCGGTCCTCGCCCGGCCTTTCCTTTTGGCAGCGTATTTACTTGAGCGCGTCATAAGTCAAAAGGCACCGGCGTGTACTGCCCTTTGAAGGAGTATTTGTGAAGCACCGATGCATTTCCATGTCAAACCGTTCTTTTGTTTTCCTTTTACTGGCCGTCTTTGCTCTGCCGCTTGCCCTTGCGGGGTGCGGGGCAGACAAGACCGGCAATAAACCGGCGGCTGATGCCGCGAAGAAGGAGAGTCCTGCTTCTGTGGCCCAGGCGGCGAGCTTCGCGCCGCAGACGACTGCAACCCGTAAAGTGGACAAGAAGGCCTTCGCCAATAAGAGCAGTGCGGCAAAGGGGAGCAGTGCAGCAAAGGACGCCGCCGCATCCAACGTCAAGTACAATGCGGGTGAGGACCCCGCGTTTGCGAAGAAGTGCGGCTGGCCGGTGAACTGCCCCGCGTCGCTGCCGGGGTCGATCCTGCCGAAGAAGCGGATCGTGGCCTATTACGGCAACCCCCTTTCCAAACGGATGGGAGCGCTGGGCGAGTACCCGAAGGACGAGATGCTGCGTCGGCTGAAGGTGGAGGTGGCCCGGTGGGAGAAGGCGGACCCGAAACTGCCGGTACAGCCTGCCCTGCACCTGATCGCTGTGGTGGCGCAGGGGGAGCCGGGCAAGGCCGGGAAGTACCGGATGATCATGCCGGACAAAATCATCAATCAGGTGTACGGGTGGGCCAAAGAAGCGAACGCCCTGCTGTTCATCGACATCCAGACCGGGCATGACAACATCAGGACCGTCTTGCCCCGCTTTGAATGGATACTGAAGAATCCCGACGTGCATCTGGGCATGGACCCGGAGTTCAACCTGATCAAGAGCGGGAAGAAGCCGGGTACCAAGATCGGCACCTACGATGCGGCGGATATCAACTACGTCACAGGTTACCTCAAGGACCTGGTGAAGAAGTACAATCTCCCGCCGAAGGTGCTGACGGTGCACCGGTTCACGCGCAACGGCGTCACGAATGCCCGCAGCATAGCGCTGCGACCCGAGGTGCAGATCGTCATGCACATGGACGGCTGGGGCGCGCCATGGCTGAAACGGGACTCGTACAAGGATTACGTGGTGTCCGAACCGGTGCAGTACACCGGATTCAAGCTCTTCTATCACAACGACACGAAGAAGGGCGATCCGCTGATGACGCCGCAGGACCTGCTCAAGCTGAACCCGAAGCCGATCTACATCCAGTACCAGTAAGATGGTTGTTCTCTTAAGGAGGCATTGTGAATATCAGCAAATTTGTAGCGCCTGAAATCATCTTCGGCCGAGGTTCCCTGAGCCAGCTTGGCGAAAGCGTCGTGCGCATCGGGGCCTCCAAGGTTTTCCTGGTCAGTGACGACGGCGTGATCAATGCCGGTTGGGTCGACCAGGCCGTGCACTACCTGCGCGCAGCCGGCGTGGAATCGGAGATCTTTTCCTCTTTGACCACCAATCCCAAGGATTTCGAAGTGACCGAAGGGGTGATCCGTTACCGGGAAGCGCGTTGCGACGGGATAGTGGCCGTCGGTGGCGGCAGCCCCACCGATGTTGCCAAGGCAGTTGCCATGCTGGCGGCCAATGGAGGCCGGCTTCAGGATTACGAAGGAATCAACAAGATCAGCAGGCCGCTGCCGCCGATGGTGATAGCCCCCAGCACTGCCGGCGCCGGCTCCGAGGTAAGTCAGTTCACCATCATCGTCGATACGGTGCGCAAACTGAAGATGTCCATCATCTCCAAGTCACTGGTCCCGGATATCGCCATCGTCGACCCGGAACTGCTCAAGTCCAAGGACGCAAAGCTGGCCGCTGCCACGGGTGTCGACGCCTTGACCCACGGCATCGAATCGTACGTGTCGCTGGCGGCGACTCCCCTGACCGACATCCACGCCCTCAAGGCGCTCCAGCTGATTTCCCATAACCTGGTGCGGGCCGTTGCTGATCGCCAGGATATGGAGGCCAACACCAATATGGCCATGGCCGCCCTTACCGCGGGATTGGCGTTTTCCAACGCCATTCTCGGCGCTGCCCATGCCATGACCCACCAGGTTGACGGCCTGATCGACCAACACCATGGAGAGACCAACGCATCGATCCTGCCCCATGTCATGGAGTTTAATCTGCACACCTGTCCCGACAGGTTCCGGGACATAGCCATAGCCATGGGGAAGGACGTTGCCGGGCTTGATACCCTGGCGGCTGCCGAACTTTCCATCGAGGCGGTCAAGCGGTTGATCGCGGACATCGGCCTGGACAAGGGGCTGGCGCAAATAGGCCTGAAGGAGGAGTTCATCCCTCTGCTGAGCCGTAATGCCATGAAGGACGCCTGCCTGGTGACCAATCCGCGCAGTGCGACGTGCGAGGAGATAGAGGCTATTTTCCGTAAAGCCATGTAGTCCGCGCCCGCCTTCAGGGCATCTTCGGCCCGGACTCAATCGCACAATCCTCAACGTGGCGCTGCCACGCCTGCGGTTATGCTCAATCGGCCGGACCAAATCTACCCTAAGCCGACGGAGCCGGAACCAAACAGGAATCAAAGGCAATAGAACGCGGATCAAATCGAAAGCGCCGGTAAAAGCCGGCAAAGGGTAGGTGGTGCAAGTCCACTACATGGTAAAGGCTAGCGACCAACTGTGGCCCCGAGTCATGCGTCGGCCCATCGTAAGGTGGGCGGCGAAGCGTTGAC
>Ga0209639_1000578_pt1 | contig 49252 bp, 26 predicted proteins | sample EPASupsiteHSE605_FD_187268 | JGI IMG/M metagenome (GOLD analysis project Ga0209639, IMG submission 187268) | Bioremediated contaminated groundwater from EPA Superfund site, New Mexico - Sample HSE6-05 (SPAdes) (version 2) | ecosystem: Environmental > Aquatic > Deep subsurface > Groundwater >... | reverse complement strand
TTCCAATGCCACTTTTGCTTTGAAATTTGAACTGTGATTTCTTCTGTTTTTGCTCATTTCTTTTTCCTTTCCTTATGAGCAAAATTATATCTTATTCACCTGTCCAATTTTTTGGGTCCTCTATATTTATAAGTAAGGGATTAAATATTGAGATATCAAATAAACTTCCGTCTGTTTATCTTGATGAGTATAAAAAGCAGAATCCTCAAATTGTAGAAAATTTATCTACTCATTTTATTAACGATAAAGCTATGCAATATATGAAAAATAATAATTTTTCAGGATTTATAAAGGAAAGAACAGAAGTTATAATGAATGAAATAGAAAAGAAAGCACATATTACTAAATCTACAATAAACGAAGCTGATCTTATAGAAGATAATATAGAATCTGAAGAGTTTATAGAGGAAAACTAAATTTTCCTATTACTCTTTAAACTCAATATCTTTGTATGTTAAAACTTTTACACTTGCAATTACAGCCATATTCTTAGTTTTCTCTTGAATAAATCTATTTAATTTATCATTAAATAAGAATTTGTCTTCATTGCTTAATTCAGGCGTAACGAAAACTAATAAAAGTTCAAAAGGTTTTGATTTTACAGATTGATAAGCATTAGCATAAGTCAACAATTGTTCGACAGCCGCATTATATCTGCTGCCTATCTGTCCAGTATTTCTTATCAATTTAACTTCAATAATGATATCCTTTTCTGGCAAATCAATAAAACCATCAAATTCAAACCTTCTTTGATTCCTTTTGTCAATAAATTTCATATGAGGCTGAACGGGAACGTTATAAAGTTTTTGAATGTAGCTTAATACATAATTTTCAGTTATTAAATACTCAGTAATACGGCTTTTAGATGGTAATAATTGAATTTGTTCTGATGTTAATTTTTGTTCAATTTTATCAATAGTTTCAATTTCTTTTTTAGCTTTTTCAATTTGTTCCTCCTGCGACATAGGTTCTTTTTCAAAGTATTTATCATATTTTTGATAAATAGCTACAATTCTTTCAATAAATCGTTCAGAAGCAACAACAGTTCCAATTATTGCTATAGCTAATAAATAAGTAGATAAATTGTCTGCAAATAAACTTAGAGATAATAAAGCCAAGAATCCAGCCACTTTATGAGAATGTTCTCTTACCTTATTAAACATTGATAAGAAAAGAAATAATACTGACATTCCAGCTAAAGTTATCGCTAATATCTTCATTTATAACAATATCTCCCTTTAAATAGTTTTTATTTAAGTTTTTCAAGCATTTTATTTTTTATAAGTTCATAATCTTCGATAGAAATATCTGCCAGATTTTGTCTAAAGGCCAAGCCATAATAAAGAGGATGAGTAACCATTTTTAGATCATCAACCATAGTCCTGGCATCAACATATTGACTTGGCTTTAAATCTATAACCGGCTCAATTTTAACTCTGTTAGGATAAACTCCATCATCCCAAATCTTTGAGGTGTCTCTATAATAAGGCTTTACAACTTTCCAAATACCGGCAAATCCTTCTTTTGCTTTATAGAAAACAATCACATCACCTATTGATAATTCAACAAGTTTAGCTGCTCTAATACCATCATCAGTGCCAAAAGTCTTTGATTCAAAACATTTTTCTGTATTCTGTGCTGCTAAAGCTAATTTAATCTTCATATCTACCCCCTATTGGTAAATTTCTTCAATATATTCTGGATAAAGAACCTCAGCTTGCTTTAATACTAACTCGGTAGCAGCTTCAGTCTTATCTGGAGGATACTTGTATTTTCTCAACAATCGTTTAATTATTACACGCATTTTAGCACGAACGCTTTCTTTGACATTCCAGTCTATTGCGACGTTTTGTTGTACAGCATCTACTAATTCTCTGGCAATGAGTTTGAGTGTATCATCACCCAATTCTTTCGCACTCTCGTTATTTGCTAGTGCATCATAAAAAGCCAATTCGTCTTCTCTTAAGCCAAGTTCTTCGCCTCTTGAATGAGATTCTCTTAACTCCTTTGCAAGATCAATAAGTTCAGCAATAATTTTTGCTGCTTCAATAGTACGATTTTGATATTTTCTAATGGTTTTCTCTAATTTATCAGCGAAAGAACTCGCTTGGACAATATTTCTTTTGAATTTAGTCTTAATTTGATCGTTTATGAGTTTTTGCAATAGTTCTAGGGCAAAGTTTCTCTGTGGCATTTTCTCAAATTCTGCCAGGAACTCATCAGATAATATAGATATGTCAGGCTTCTGAAGACCTGCTGCACTGAAAATATCAATAACTCCTTCAGAAGTTACTGCTTGCGAAACTAATATTTTAAGGGCTGAATCAAGTTCATCTCTACTTTTGCCTATAACAATCGTATTTTTATTAATGTTAGCTTTAACTAATTGGAAAAACGCTAGCTCATCTCTTATTTTAATTGTTTCAGGATGAGGAACAGATAGAGCAAATGCTTTTGATAATTCCGTAACTGCCTTAAGATATGATTCTTTACCTTTTTCCTGTGCAAATATATGATCCATAGCAAGAATAGAGCCGGTCATCTGTTTATTTATATCTGCACCTGCATACTGAATAAAATTAAATCCATGTAGCAAATCTGTTACTATTTCATACTTTTCAAGCATTACATTTTTAGCTTCTTCAATATCAATGCCTGTAATTTTCTGAGAGCCTTCGGTATAGTATGATAATGCTTTTTTAAGTTCTTCTGCTATTCCAAGATAGTCAACGATAAGTCCACCATCTTTATCTTTAAATACTCTATTGACTCTTGCTATTGCTTGCATCAAATTATGGCCACTCATTGGTTTATCAACATACATAGTATGTAGACAAGGAGCATCAAAGCCGGTAAGCCACATGTCACGCACAATAACTAATTTTAAAGGATCTTTAGGATCTTTAACTCTCTTTTTAATCTGTTCCTGCTTAAGCTTGCTTCTTATGTGAGCTCTTAATTTTTCATCATCGCTCGCAGAGCCAGTCATCACAACCTTAATTGAACCTTCTTCATCTTTATCACTATGCCATTCAGGTCGTAATTTTACTATTTGACTGTATAAATCAGCACATATTCGACGGCTCATGCAGACTATCATTCCTTTGCCTTCCATTGCTTCGGTTCTTTTTTCAAAGTGATCCACAATGTCTTTGGCTACAAGGCTTAATCTTTCTTCTGTTCCAACCATTGCCTCAAGTCTGGCCCATTTGCTCTTTAATTTTTCTTTATCCGAAGTTTCTTCAGTTTCCGTTATCTCTTCAAATTCTTGGTCGATACGAGGAATTTCTGAATCCTTTAGATCAATTTTGGCAAGCCTGGCTTCATAAAATATTTTAACGGTTGCACCATCTTCAACTGCCCTTTGAATATCATAAACATCAATATAATTGCCAAAGACAGCCTGAGTATTTTTACCAATCATTTCTATTGGTGTTCCGGTAAATCCAATAAATGAAGCGTTAGGTAGTCCATCTCTCATATGACGTGCAAAACCATCCATAAAGTCATATTGACTTCTGTGTGCTTCATCAACGATTACAACAATATTTCTTCTATCTGATAAAAGATCATACGTACCGCCTTTTGTATCAGGAGCAAATTTTTGTATGGTTGTAAATATAATGCCTCCAGATGCAACCTGAAGTATGTCTTTTAAGTCTTGTCTATCTTCTGCTTGTTTTGGTAATTGCCTAAGTAAATCTTGAGATAAAGAGAAAGTATCAAAAAGCTGGGTATCAAGATCATTCCTGTCTGTTAAGATAACAAGAGTTGGATTTTCCATTTCTTTGGTTTTAATAATTTTTCCTGAATAAAAAACCATAGATAAACTCTTGCCTGAACCTTGGGTATGCCAAACAACACCTGCTCTTTTATCACCTTTGGCTCCGGTTGCAGTGAGGGTCTTCTCAATTGCTTTATTGACGGCATTGTATTGGTGATAAGCTGCAACTTTTTTGATTATATCGGCTCCATCAACTTCATAGACAATGAAATTTTGAATAATGTCTATTAATCTATCTTTATCAAACACACCCTTAATAAGTGCTTCAAGTTCCGGCATTCCTTTTGGTAATATATCGTTTCCATCAATAGTACGCCAAGGCATAAAACGTTCGTAATTAGCTGTAAGAGATCCTACTCTTGCAAATAACCCATCAGAAATAACTAAAAGTTCGTTATAAGTAAAAAGAGAAGATATTTGCTCTTTGTATGTTTGTAGCTGTTTATATGCTTTTGTAATATCAGCCCCTTCATCTGCTGGATTCTTAAGCTCGATTACTACCAAAGGCATACCGTTAATGAAAATTATAATATCAGGTCTTCTATTATAATTTCCTTCTATGACCGTAAATTGATTTACTGCAAGAAATTCATTATTTTCTGGATTTTCAAAATCAATGATATAGACTTTTCCAAATCGGTTTTGATTGTTACTGTCTCTATATTCAACGTCAATACCATCTGTAAGGTATTTATGAAAAGCTTTATTGTTAACTAAAAGGTTAGGACTGCTTGTAATGGTTATTTTTCTATAAGCTTCATTAAGTGCGTCAGTTGGTATATCAGGATTAATTTTAGATAAAGAGCTTTTTAATCTCTCTTCGAGAATAATGTCATTATAACTGCTTCTTTCTGGATTAATTCCATCAGGAGTAATCTCTAACCCGTTTATAATGCCATAATCTAATTCAAGAAGCCAAGATAGAGTGGCCTCTTCTAGTAATGCTTCTGTATTTTTCTTAACAGTTGACATTATAATTCCTCCTGATTAGTTTGGTCATTTAATAATCCACTCTTTAATGCGCTCTCATAATCCAATCTGGCTTGAATATATGCATCCTTATCAAATTCAAATAAAACTTTGCTTGCAGCATATGGTTCAGCCAATATAGAAACCTCATTTGAATTATCTATGTAGTCATTAAAGTCTTTATTCTCTTCATATATCAGATCACAACGTTTAAAAGGATATTCTTTATGTATAGAAAACAAAAAGCAGACAACTGTATCAGCTGTAGATGCAACAAGCTTTGCATGACAGGAGTTAGAAGCTTGTGAATATGCGTCTCTCCCATGACTCATTCCGCATATATGTCTTAAATCAGATACCCCTTGAATCATATTATCTATGAAAGATTGCATTTTCTCATGGAGGCTACCATCTTCCATATGAGATTCTGGAACAAGTAAAAGTTCTGAGTATGTATTCTCCAACAAATCTTTCATTCCAAAATCTTTTTTGCATTTTTTTCGATCAGTAAGAATAGTTTTGAGGCAGGTTTCAATTAGGTTTCTAGAAATAGAAATTGCAAGATCTGGATCATCTTCAACAGCACGTTCGATTATATTTAACTGTCTAACAATAAGGTTATTGCTATCAGTAAGATTAAATTCTTCGAGGATGGAGCGTACTCCCTGCATTACAAATTTGTTTGGATTTACAGTAGCAGCTTCCATATATTAAGCTCCTTGTATAAATTTATCAGCATCTTTAACAGGCAGATCTCCTGAAATAAGCTTTGGAAGAAGCAAATCTCTTATTGTAGCGAGATTTTGGGATTGCAGCTCATTTTCATACATTTTTTCTCTAATAGGTTTGATTAGATCTTCGAATTTCTTTTGTAATTTAATTTCATTATCTAATTCTGGAATTATTAGCTTGAGAGCTGCTAATCTTTCCCTACTCAATTCAGTTTGTCCTGTACTACCTTCTCCAAGACTTTCTATTTCCTGCTGTCTTCTTAAAAGTTCTAACCCTAAGTATGTTTTGGTTACTCTATTTTGATCAGCTCTGACTACCGTTACATGAGAATCTACAACAGCCCTTTCAGGTAAAAATTCCACTTGAGCAACTCGTCCAAGTGTTCCAACACCGGTTGAGTTTATTAGAATATCCCCTATCTCTAATAGTCTACCTTCTACATTCTTCTTGGACTCGTCGTGACGTCTTGAATTTTCAAGGTTAAGTCTCATATCTCTTATACATCTTTGATTTATTACAAGAATTCCGTCTTGTTCAACATATTTTGGACTAATACCTCTTTTAAAATATGTTGTTACGTTACCAAGAGACTCTATTTTCCATCCCTTTGGGATAAGACCTATTTCTGATTCTTCAACTTCATCAGGGAAAAGGTCTGCTATTTCTGAATTCATGTTAGCTGGATGTAGCCCTTCCTCTTTTGCCTTTACTGGTTCAAAGTCAACAAACCAGCTTTTAAAAATAGTTTGAGCTATTTCTTCAAGAGTTTTATTCATTTGATTATTAAGTTCGATTTTGTCATCAAAAGGGCTAAGTATTTCTGCAATATCTCGTTGCTGAGGTAGCGGAGGTAGTTTTATTTTAAGATTAGAAAAGCTAGTTTTGTTGAGTATTGGCATTGTTGAGCCACCACTAGCTAAATTAAAGAATTCTTTTTTTCTTAAAGAAAAATTGTAATAGATAAAATCAACTGAAAATTTATCTTTATTTACTATTATTGAATTTATTTGTTGGTTAGTTACACAATCATTGCCTGAAACCACAACCTTTCCCATATCAGAACCAATACAAGTTACAATAATTGAGTCTTTGGGAAGTTTGCAAGTAGAAACTTTGTCAAAACCTTCCCTGCTTAAACTTCTAGCTGTTTGCCTTATATATTTTTGATTAGTTATATCAGATGGAGTTACAAATTGGATAAAGTCACCAAAAACATTACCATTCTTGGTTGGGGGAGTTTTACCTGTTTTAATTTCTCCTAAGTCGCTAAAATTATATTCTTTCCATTCACTCAAAGGCATTACTTACCGCCTTTCTTGAGAAAGAATTTGATTTTATCAATAAGAGTTTTTTCTTTTATCTCATAATCCCAGCCTTTTATATAATCAGACAGTGGGAATATACCTTCTGCTTTTTCAAATCCTTTACAAGAGGCTATATCTTTTTTGGGCAAATAAACTTTTCCATATTGATTTAAGAGTTTTACAGCCTTTTCTGCTATAAATAGAGCTTCATCAGTCGATTTTTGCAAACATTCATGGTGACTTAATAGTCTTTCAATTTTCCCAGGATTTGTATCTTCTTTTCCTGAAACATCAAATGTGTTAACAAAAATATTATAATTGTTAACTACGTCCTGCAAAGAATTAATAGTCTTTTTTGCTTGTTCAGCATAAAAAAGAACTTTGTGCTCATTTTCTACAGTAAAAACTATCCTATTTAAATCAAATTCAAATTTATTATTTTGTACTGAAACTGGCTCAGCTAATTTACCTAAATCTAGATCTATTGGCTCAGATATTTCTTCACCTTTTTCTATTTTATTTTTAATATCATTTAACTGATTTTTGATTTCTTCTACTTTTTCTTTTCTTTGTAATATAAAGTCTTTTTTTAAATTTACCAATATATTTAGACTATTGGTAAGTGAAATAATAGCACTATTCAAACTAATGAGATTTTTGAATACTTCTTTTTTTTCCTCTTTTTTAGAATTTAAATAAAAAGCAAAACCCGCACCTGTAAAAGCTCCTGATAGTGTTGTCAAAAGGACACCCCAGTTTATAAACTGTTGAGGTTGAGCAGTTATGAACAATTTTGAGATGTTAATAACTTCTAACATTGATACCCGATCCTCGCTAAATTTTCTTTGATTTTGATTTCGAGTTTATCCGATTCTTCAAATCGCTTTGCCAGCTTACAAGTTAATATTGCCATTTTTTCATCAAATGGTTCACTATCTTCTTCTATATCCTCAACACCCACATAATGTCCCGGAGTCAAAACATAATTATGTTTAATGATATCTTGTAGCGTTGCTGCTTTGCAGAAGCCGGGTATATCTTGATATTCAGTTTCTAAATTTTCCCCACGCCAATTATGATATGTTTGAGCAATATCTAGAATATCCTGGTCTGTTAGTTCTCTATGAACACGATCAACCATTGTTCCCATTTTTCGTGCATCAATAAATAGAGTTTGACCTTGCCTATCTCTATATCTTATACCAGGTTGTATTCTCTGTTTTTTATCTCTGGTCAAGAACCATAAACAAACAGGAATTTGTGTTGTATAGAATAACTGACCAGGAAGAGCTATCATACAATCAACAAGATCAGCGTCTATTATTCTTTGTCTTATTTCACCTTCATTTGAGGTATTTGAGCTCATTGAACCATTCGCTAATACAAAGCCAGCAGTTCCTGTTGGTGAGAGATGATGTATAAAATGTTGTATCCAAGCATAATTAGCATTTCCAGTTGGAGGTGCACCGTATTTCCAGCGAACATCTTCTCTCAAATTTTCTCCGCCCCAATCGCTAATGTTAAAGGGAGGATTTGCGAGAATATAGTCTGCTTTTAAGTCTTTATGCAAGTCTTTAAAGAATGAATCAGCATTTGTGTGTCCAATATTTCCTTCAATACCCCTTATCGCAAGATTCATATTACATAATCGCCAGGTAGTAGGATTAGATTCTTGGCCATATACCGCAATATCGCTTCTTCTCCCACCATGTGATTCAACAAAGTTTTCACTTTGAACAAACATACCACCTGAACCACAACAGGGGTCGTAAACTCTGCCTCGATAAGGTTCTATCATTTCTACAAGAAGTTTAACTATGCATTGAGGAGTATAAAATTCTCCACCATTTTTACCCTCAGCAGCAGCAAATTTCCCTAAAAAGTATTCATAAACTCTGCCTAAAATATCTTTTGATTTATTTTCCTTGTCAATAAGAGTTATAGTACCAATTAAATCAATCAAACCTCCCAGAGCCTGTTTGTTGAGAGCAGGTCTGCCATAATCTTTAGAAAGTACACCTTTAAGCTTTGGATTATCTTTTTCTATAGCTATCATTGCTGCATCAACTAGATTTCCAATGTTGGATTGTTTGGCATTATTTTGCAGATATTCCCAGCGAGCTTCTATTGGTACCCAAAAAACATTTTCTGCTAAATATTCATCTCTATCTTCTGGATCAGCTTCAGAATCTTTGATTAATTCATCATATTTTTCTTGAAAGGCATCTGATATATATTTTAAGAAGATCAAGCCTAATACAACGTGTTTATATTCCCCTGCATCCATATTATTACGCATTTTATCCGCAGCAGCCCAGAGTTTTTCTTCAAAACCAAGGTTTGCTCCATTTCCGTTATTCATATCAGCCCTAGCCATATTTAGACCCCTTACTTCCGACACCTTAACTCATGTTTAGAATACCTAAAAAATATACAAAAAGACAGTATAAGATATTAAGTGTTAATTTATTTTATAAAATTAATAAGCAATTTTATTACTAAAAAACCCGTAGAAACAAGCATGTAACATCCATATGATTCCATTCCCCCCTGCCTCTTTCAAATTTAAGCTATCTGGGGGTGGGTTCTCGTTTACTGGAAAATCTGCAAAGACAAGCGTGTTACATACATATTTCGTAGTATAAATCACAAGGCAAATAACCAGACAGTACAAGACTCCTGTCCATGATTTAATAAGAAAATGAAAACAAATAAATTTTCGAATTTGTTATGATTTTGATGTTGAATTATCAGTTAAAAACACAAATACAAGCTCGTTATGAGTATTTTTTAATAAATTATATAACTTGAGTTATAGGAAATAAAATATTTTGCTTATAACTCATTATTTGTGCTGTAATAAGACCCAAAAATTATACAAAATAACTAGCTTTTTTGTATTAAAATTTGAACAATTTTTATCCTAAAAAAGGAGGATAAATTATTGTAGTTTGTAGAATTTATGATTTCTGCGGTTATACTTTAAATCACAATCAATGTAGGCTTTTCCCTTGTTTGTAGAAATGTAGATAATTTTCTATATATTCATTTTTTATAATTATCTGATTTTTATTATTAAAAACTACTCTACTTTTCTACAAACGGCTAACATTCAAGCAGTGAGCTATAAACAAAGTAGAAACTGCAAATATGCAATTTCTACTTTTCTACATTCTATATAGTGTCGTCAAATATAATGATGCAAGGTTTACCACGAGAACTCTTAAAGGATATGCCGTAACCGTAATCATAAAGCATTTTAATAAGCGGTTCTCCGTCTTTGCTGTTTTCAATTAAGCCACCTTGTTCTAGTTCTCTTGAGTTTAAAACATTCCAATTAGCTTTATTGCCCTCTTTTCTCCTTTTTATCCAGGAAATAACTTTATTTATCCTACCTTCTAACATATTTTGGTGAAGTACCTGTGTATACACTTTGTAAGCTTGTGAGATAAAGTATTTCGCCATTGATATGGCGTATTTCATACTTGTTGCATCCAACTCTTCAACACAATCGGTTTCCTCTGTGTAGTATCTAGCTATATGTATAACCAGGGCAATACGAGCTGTGATCTTATCCATTTTAGCTATTGCTCCTTCAAGCACAGAAGGAAAAACTTTTTCGACAATATTCAATCTACTTAGTTCTTCCTGCCAATCTTTAAACAATTTATACGCTTCAGGAGACAAATTTATAAATTCTGATTTGCCGTTATATTCAATCTCATTGAGAGTTTTAAAGAGTTTCCATATTTCAGTTTTAATTTCCTCTGACATATTGAATTCAGGAAATGAAGTATCAGTGTTTTTTTCAGGATATGTAAAACAGATTCTTTCAATAAAACCATCATTAACGTTTTTGGATTCACCAAGAATTTTTCTTAATTTGTCTGGCTGAATTCCTCCAATTATAGTAATATACGGTTTTTCTACTACTATAGATTCTTCAAGGTTTTTTCTATCAACTGTATACAAAAGGTTATCGAATGCTAAAAGATAAAACTCTCTATCTGATCCCTTTCCTCCTCTATACTGATCAAAGCTATTAATCAATGCTGCAAGTTCATCCTGCTCTTGTATCAAGCCTTTCTTGTTTTCTTCGAGTAATTGACATAATCTTTCTGTGGTTACGTTATGTATAATAATTCGTTTATGTTTAGGTTTTTCAGGTTCAGTTATCCTTTTTTTACTATTATTCTTTTGATTTTCTTTATATTCAGACAAATCACCTTCATATGTTTCCATTTGTGCTTTATAAATCAGCTTATTATCAGATTCTATTTTTCTAACATACTTGCCTACCATATTTATTGCAGGAGTTTTCTTTGAAGCAGGAGAACCAACAATCGCAATATATAAGCCTGCACTTTCACTCCAGTCTTCTTTTATTTTAATTCGATAATAATTGCCTATTAATCCAGACGTATAACCCAACAATGCTGCTACGATATATTCATAAGGGCAATGGAGCGATTTTACTGCTTCATCAGTAAATCTTTCCCATACATCAGGCAAATGGTTAATGTTTAATTGCTCATTGCAGTATGGTCGATCAATAATTTTCGCCTCAACTCCTAGCTGAATAGGACTTGTAATATACCCATTATATTGACAGTCTCTGCAATAGGAATCTCCACAATCATCTTGTATCTTTTGACAAGTTGCTGGTCCTGCTGCATTGTCTGCATGATAAATCTTACTTACTGTCTGTTTTATATTGAATTCAGGATGGTTCTTGGAAATTTCAATGCTTTTGTTGTATCCATCCTTACATTTTGTACAAATAGAGAGAGCTTTATACCATTCTGGTTCACTCAATGTTGCTGCATCATCAACACAGTGAGAAATAAATCTACATCTCTTTTTAACCAGATCAAAAATGTTTTCAGCATATTCAATATTGTCCTGAAACTCGGGTTTTGTATCCTCTTTTATTATCGTGCTAGTTTTATTTTCTTTAATTTGATTACTTTCTATGAGCTTTTCTATCTCAGAAATATCGTATCTAGCTTGAGTTGCCTTAATGACTTCAACATTCTTGCTTTCTGTACCTTTATGATTCAATGTTCCAGGCACTCTTAAAACTCGTGCAAGGTCGCTGACATTATCAATATGATAACCAGCTTCTTTAAACTTATTCATAGCAAGAATATTAAAGCCAGAACAAACTTTTTTTATTCGTTCCTTATCTTCTATAGTCTTAATCACAAAAGGCTCTTTTAACAGCCAATAGATGTGCAGTCCATTACCGCTATTGATAACTATTGAAGGATCTAAACCCAATTTACTTAGTATATGTAAAGCTTCCTCTGGAGTTTTAGGATAATCCTGTCTACTATGAGCATCAGGGTTATGAATATCTATATCAAGCCAAAGGCATGGAATACAGACAATATCATCTTCTTTCCCTCTTTGCATTTTATTAAGCTGTTTCTTTCTTAACCCTAAACCAAAATACACATCTGTTTTACAAGATAATTTCCTGCAATAATCAACTGTCTCACTGAGTTCATCTTTTATATTAAAAAAATTGGTTGTTTTACTATCTTTTCTCCAAATAGAGAGATAACCTTGAGCATCTTTGTAAAATTTTTCAAAAAATATTCTAATTTTTTCTGTATTATTTGTGTGCATTCCCTACTGCCTCAATTATTAGTTATACCGTTTCTTCGTTATAGTCCGCCCTAAATAAACAGGGCAGACTAATAACCAAGATTTTAAATACTTAAGCTTCTTCAAACCCTGAACAATCAATGTCAGAAGTTTTTTTGCTCGGTGTTGATGAAGGTATTTCATCATCAGCATCATTAAATTTTCTAATCTTATTGAAAGCAGGTTGATCTGTTTCATAGTTAATTAAATGACCGTGAATACTCTTTTCCTTCACAACATACGTGATTTTACCAGCTTCTACGAGGTAATCTAAAAATTGGACAACTTCTTCTTCACTCTTAAAATTTAATGAAGCCATCATTTTTTTAAAACCAATAAAGAAATCTCCTCTTTTTAGTTTTATGTTTTCCATATTACTGTCACTATGAGAGGCTTTTACTTGAAGGAATACCCATCCTCTAAGGTATTTTGATATTTCCCAGATTTGGTCATCTAAAATATCCCTGTAAATCCTAATGAAACCTCTTCGATTTGGTTTATTAATATTTTGGTTTGTCATGTTGCTTCTCCTATTTGTTACTATCTTCTATGTTTTGTTCACATTCTTTACGTGCTTTTTTTAATTTATCTATAATGAGCTGCTCACAAAAAGAATCGTTGGCAAAAGTATATTCAATCTCTTTCAAGTTTCCTTCTTTTCTAAATAAGTACTTGATGTAAATACCAAGAAGGGCAAAAATATTGCGTTTTTCTTCTAATGAAAAAGAATGTAGTTTCTCATTGATAAAAACTGCAGTTTCAGGAATTGGTTGAGTATCGTCCTTTTCATTTTTATCAATGTTAAGTACAATATTTCCTAATTCTTTATCTTTTTTATAGGCTTCATCAACAAGGATAGCTATCCATTCCCACATGTTTAAATAATCTTCTACTGCTTTGTAAAAAGACATTTCATTTATACTTACTTCAAATTTTTCTTTATCCATTTTTTATATCTCCCTTTACATTGGTTTGAATCAAAAGCCAATCAAATAGCTTTTCTTTAATAAATAATGTTTTTCGCCCAAATTTTATGTACACATCATTAGGAATAGGCGAATTCCCTCTTTTTTTCTTCCTGGAATTATAAATGTATGTGTAAATTACTCCAGGAGTTGTTTTTAGAATTTTTGCTACTTCTTCAACAGTCAAAAATTCTACATTTGTTGGACTTCGTTGATTTTCAAGCATAATAATAAATCTCCATAAAATTGAATTGTGTGTTATAGTACACAGTTTATAGAGATTTAAAATGTCTTTTCTAACCTACTCAAAAACTTTTTTGAATAAGATATTTTTAAATATAACTAAGATTGGGAGGATTTTTTTCCACTTCATTAATCCTCTCGTATAGTCTTTTTGGAGATATTTTATATTTGTTTTTAATTTTTATATATTCACAAGCAGTTATGCCATAATTAGTTGGTTTATTTACATTTAATCCAAGCGTTTGCTTTATATCTTCTATTAATTCTTGCATAGGAGGAGACGATTCTATTTTAATCTTTTTATTAATTGCTTTTAAAGCTACTTTAATTCTTTTAAAATCATTGATTAAAAAATATATGTCATAATCATCTAATTCTTTTTTACTACCACCTCTTTCTCTAGCATTTAATCTTTCCAGTAGGGCTTTTCTAAATAAAGCGACAATATTTTTATCGATTTCATCAACATACGGCCTTTCGTATTGAGGCTCAACTTCAATAACTTTAGTTATACCGATATTATTAATTGATACATCAAATTGATCAGAAATTTCTCTAACAAAATAATTCAATAAAAAAACTCTGTTTGGTAAATAATCCATTTCATTAATGAATAAATTTAATATTAGGCAAAGTAAATACTGGATATGTTTTGCCACATAATAAGTTTTGATTTTTGTATTTTCTATAAGGGCTTTTTCACTGATACAATGTTCAAGCCTCTCAATTAAATCAGTTGATATATCAACTTCATAAGTTTCCTTAAAATAATTCTGATATTCATTAATTTCTTCTGCAAGGTCAAATAGCTGATTATAATTTTCTTGATCAGATTTCAGCTTTTCTTGAATCAGAGTATAAAAGTTAGCTGTATAGAATTCACCCTTTAATATAAGTTGACCATTGATTTTAGTTTCTATCGGAATATTTTTGCTTAAATCCTTTATTTTACCAGTATTTTTGACTTCTACAAGGAACTTTTCCTTTGGAAAATAGTCATTTATTAATTGGGACAGTTCTTTTTCAAGATTTTTATAATCTTTTTTCTTCATTTTAATTTTGTCCAAAATACATAGATTTAATTACGTTTAAAGTTACGTAAATGGTACCAATAATTCAATTAGCCATTAAAATAAGCAGGAGACAAATATGGCAGTTTATCAAAGCAAAGGAAGATGGTATTTCAGGTTTCAAATTAAAGGGAAACAATATAATCGTGCTGTTCCAGAGGCTACAAGCAAAAGGGATGCTGAAAAAGCAGAAATAAGATTCAAGTCTGACTTGCTTCAAGGCAAATATAACCTTGTTGAAGGCAAAGGAGAAATGAGTTTTTCTAAGCTCATTGATGTTTATATCGAATATTCAAAAACTAATAATCTTTCCTGGAAAGGTTGTGTATCAAGAGCAGAAAAACTGCGTGGATATTTCGGCAAAAAGAAAATTGGTGAAATTTCCCCTATAGATATTGAAAGATACAGAACCGAACAGAAAAGAACTCCAAAAATTAATGGAGCACAACGCAGCAATACTACTATAAACAGAGAAATTGAAATTCTCAGAAAAATGTTTAATATTGCCATTGATAACAACTGGCTTGATAATAATCCCTGTTCTTCTCGAAAAGTAAAGAAATTAAGAGAAGAAAACAAACAAGAACGGTTTTTACTTCCAGAAGAAGAGGAAAGACTTATAGAAGCCTGTTCTGGTGAACATATTTATATGAAACCTGTAGTCATTTGTGCTTTAAATACAGGTATGCGAAAAGGTGAAATACTAGGAATGAAATGGAATTGCATTGATTTTAAGAATGGTTTTATCACTCTTCTTCAAACTAAAAGCGGTAAAGCAAGAAAGATTCCTATCAGTTCTGCATTGATGCCTGAATTACAAGAACTTTATGAAAATAGAAATTCCGACTTTGTATTTTCTAATCCTATAACTCAAAATGGATACTATGACTTAAAAAGAGCCTTTCCTTCGATATGTAAAAAAGCTGGAATAGTAAGGTTAAGGTTTCATGATTTAAGACATACTGCTGCAACAAGGATGGTAGCTGCTGGCATAGATTTAATAGTTGTTAAAGACATATTAGGACACGCTGATATTAGTACAACAATGAGATACGCTCATCCAGTTCCAGAACGTAAATTAATGGCAGTAGAAGCACTGGCAAATTTTGGCAAAAACAATAAAATATTGTCATTAAAAAATCAGGATAATATTGAATAAAATTTAATATTCAGCACTAAACATTCTTTTATAATTTTCTAAGGCATATACGTCAGTCATACCAGCAATATAATTACAGATGACTCTTTCAGGAGTGAGTCTATATCCACTATCACGCCTATCTAGCTTTTCAAAATCACCATTCTTCGCCTTTTCAAAAAGCTCTCTTGTTTGATGGGGCAATTGTTCTGAATTATTAATAAAAGAATTGTACAATTTTTCAACAATATATCTAGCTTTTGTGTCCATTTGTTGTGCTGTAGGACTCTTATAAACGAATCTATAAAGTAAATCTTTAAGATTATCAAAATCCTTTTCAAATTTATCAAATTGAACAATTTGTCCATCAAATTCTTGCACTTTTTTGAGACTATCAATCTGATATTTTTTGATATTAGTAGTAGTGCCATTAATTAAATCTTCAATTAAAGCTTTTAAAATTAAATTTGTTGGAAGAGTACTCAAATCAGTATCAATTCTATATTTATTTTCTTTGATATTAAGAACTTCTTCCATTATTTTAATGCTTTTATTTAAACCCTCTTTTAGTTCATCATGATCATTTGGTATTTTTCTTAAATCATTAAAAATATTCATAGTCTTTGCATCATCAAGATCATGGCAAAGATACGAAACTGTATCAATTTTAGCTACTAGCTCTGCTTCTATAGATTTGTACTTATTGTCAGCTAAGTTATCTCTTTCTTGATTATAAATTTTGATCTCCTTATCGAGTTTTGTATGACGTAATATACCATATCTAGTATAATTAGTTAGATTTAAGCCATACTCGGTTTCCGAAAAAAATTCTCTTCTTTCAAGAAAATCTACAACAAGCACACTTTGATAATTATGTTTAAATCCACAATTGTTTTCTAAAATTTTATCAAGACTTTCTTCAACTGCATGTCCAAAAGGAGTATGCCCTAGATCATGTCCTAAGGCTATAGCTTCAACTAAATCAACGTTTAGACCTGTATATGTTGCTATAGATCTAGCAATTTGACTTAATTCAAGAGTGTGTGATAAACGATTTCTAATATTTTGTCCTTTTAATACCATATAGACTTGAGTTTTATCAGGAAGTCTTCTAAAAGCTGTTGAATGGATAATTCGATCTCTATCTCTTTGAAATTCAGTTCGATATTTGCAGGAATTATACTTTTCCATATAAAGTCTCTCGGCATTTTGGGATTTAACAGCATAAGGAGCAGTATGATTGTTTTCAAATAATTCTCTTTGTTCTCTATAAAAAGGAGGCCCTTGCATACCTTCAAATTTATCAATTTTTTCTAGTATATCCATTCCTCATTCTCCCAGACTGAATATCTTATAAAGTTAGTTCTATTATATTTAATTATATATATAACTAATTATCTTACAAGTTGTCGACAATGTTTATATAAATTGCAATTGCTATAAGTTTGTCATAATATGAACACGAAATTCAGTATTATTGAGTGGGGATTGTTGTGACAGATCGTTCTGCTAACCATAAAATTCAAGGATATTATTATCAATTTAATAAGACTATATTTGATTTGCTTTGTCAGTCTAATGATAATAATTCTATTATTGTAGAAGGAATTGAAGATTTTGACATAAAAACCGTTGATGGAATAACTGAAGCGGTTCAATGTAAATATTATGCAAAATATAACAAAGCTATTATAAGAGAAGCCATAGAACATATGGTTTTGCATTATAAACAAAATAAAGGAAAAAATTTTAAATATAGAATATATATTTACTTTAACGAATTTCCTGAAGATTTAAAAAGCATTAACTTAAATAACTTAAAAGATTTTCTCACTAAAAATAAAGGTCGTAAGAATGAAGAAAAATTTTATGCAAAAAATAATGTTAGTGATAAAGAATTAACAAACTTCTTAAAAATTTTTTACATTACAGCAGGAGATTTGTTTGAAGAGCTAGAAAAAAAACTGATCGATAAAATTAAAAATATATTCAATTGTAGCAATGATGAAGCTCTTTACTATCATTATAATTATTCATTAAGAATAATTCTTGATTTAGCCAGAAAATCTTCTGTAAATGATCGTACTATATCAAAAAAGAATTTTATTAATGAAATTAAAAATAAAAAAGAGCTTTTATATAATATTTGGTTTATTGAAAGAATTGGTCACAAAAAATATGTTGATTTTTTAAAAAAGAAAATTCAAAAAGCTGATGGATTAAAAAATACCAAAGATAAATATTTAGTAATTGATAATGATGAAATAGACTGTGGATGTGATGAGTTTGCAATTATTCCATTTATAAAAAAATTAGTAGATAAAACTTTTAAATTGCCCACAGCTAAACCCTTTCTAATAATTATAAAAGACCATAATTTACTTTTACAGATTAAAAAAGATTTAATTAATGAAAATATCCAATTTAATGATGGTTATGAGCAAATAAGTTTTAATGCAGAAATATTAAATAAAACCCCTTTAATATACAAAAATTCTGCTAGTAGCAAAATAAAAGAGGCATCATACGTATTAAAAATAATTGGTCTTGATACGTATAAGAATAGTGCCAATCAGATAACTGTCCCACATGTGTTATTTTGGGCATCAAAACAAAAATGTGACGAAAAGTTCTGTAAGAATTATGCAAAACAGTTTTTTCAATTACCCTGTACTAGTTTACTTGAAATTGTTGAAGTTTTAGGAGTTTAAAAATGGACAAAAAAGAGAATGATTTTTTTAAGATTATTAGTGTTTCTCCAAACTTAATTCAAATCGAAATAACTGATATTGATGAGTTTAGAAATGAGCTAGAAGATCAGCTCAGAGTAGGCAGTTATTTGCAGATATCAGATAATGAAAGCCATTCTATAATTGCAATAATAAAAGGTTATAAAATTCAAAATAAAGAAAATGAGATTAATAAAGATAATGGAAGTGAAAATAGAACATTTGTTATTGATACTCAACCAATTGGTTTTTTAGGGCAAGATAATAAATTTAGTAGAGGAGGCCAGCAAATAGCTATACCTCCGACAAATGTTGTTTTAGCAGATAAAACAATTCTTGAAAACATTTATAAGGAAGAATTAGTTGAAAAAAGCTTTAAATTCAGTACTTTATCACAAAACAATGATGTAAATGTAACTGTAGATGGTGATAAGTTCTTTAGCAAACATATTGCGGTTGTTGGATCAACGGGTTCTGGTAAATCCTGCACAGTAGCAAAGATTCTTCAGGAGGCAATGAGTAATAAGGACGATAAAGAAGCTGTATTAAACAATTCGCATATTGTTTTGTTTGACTTGCATTCAGAGTACTATTCAGCATTTCCCGACGCAAACTATTTAAATGAAGATAAAATAATGATTCCTTATTGGCTTTTAAATGCAGAAGAGTTAGAGGAATTATTTATTGAAAGTAATGAACAAAACTCATATAATCAAGTTTCTCAATTTAAATATGCTGTTATTGAAAATAAAAAACGTCATAATCCAGATATTGCTGACAAATTAACTTACGATACTCCTGTATATTTCAGCATTCAGGAGGTTTTAAACTACATATCAAATGTTAATGAAGAAACAATTGATGGATATGGTCTACCTAAATTACAAAATGCTCAATTACTAAAAGATTGGGATGATAAAGAAATTCAAATAAATAATATAGACTGGAATGACAAACAAAAATTAGATTTATACTTTAAAAATAAGTTAAAATTCGAATTCCCTAATTCAAAAAGAGGACAAGATGAAATCGTTTCAAAAGGCAATTGGAGAGGAGATTTTAACAGATTTGTTTCAAGACTTGAAGTAAATCTTAGTGATGATAGACTTAATTTCTTATTAAAACCTTTAAAAGATAAAAATGATTTAAATAGCATTCCTAAATCAGAAGATTTTGGAGCAATATTAAGACAATTCATTGGATATATTGATGAAAATGAATCAAATGTAACTATTATAGATTTAAGCGGAATCCCTTTTGAGGTTTTGAATATTATTGTTTCCTTAATAAGCAGGATTATCTTTCAGTTTTGTTTCTCATATAAAAAGTCTCGTCCTCAAGAAAAGGAAGTTCCTTTTTTACTTGTATATGAGGAAGCTCATAATTATTTGCCCAAAAGTGATGCTAAACGATATAAGGCAGTTAAGCAATCAATAGAAAGAATTGCAAAAGAAGGTCGCAAATACGGCATTTCAACTATGATTGTAAGTCAGAGACCCTCAGAAATTTCAGAAACAATTTTCTCTCAATGTAACAATTTTGTGGCTATGAGACTAACAAATGCTACAGATCAACAATATGTAGCTAAACTCTTACCAGATTCTATTAGTGCTATTATTGATAATTTGCCAACCCTAGAACAAAGAGAGGCACTTATAATAGGCGATAGTATAAAAATTCCAAGTATAGTTAAAATTGATAATCTCGAAAGAACTCCTGATTCTAAAGATGTCTTATTTAATCAAGAATGGCGAAAAATTTGGTATGATATACCTTTTGAACCAATTCTAAATCATTTAACAAAAGCTTCTAAAAAAGAATCTGAAGTTCTTGAAAAAGTATAAATACGACAGTTAAACGCAAATATATCTCTATAAATAGAGATATATCTATCTTGTCAAACTTGCAAGTCGTCAAAAAGTCGTCAAATTTTTAGTTTGATTTTCTTGATACTGCTTGGCTACAGAAACAAGATTTGATGTCTTTACAGCTCTGTTCCTTCTCTTAAAATATCAAAATAATCGCTGTAAATAAACCTGCGGTTACGCTGATAGCCTGTTGTTTCAACAAGAATAGCTTTATCAACCAGCTTGCTAATTAATCTCCTGGCTGATGAATCAGAAACTGACATTTTTTCTTTTACATCCTGAACAGTAATAAGCGGCTTTTGGAATAGGAAATTCAGAAGCATAATAGCTTTAGAATCATTTATTAGCTGCTCTTTATCTCGATCCTGGAGATCCATAATCTTTCCAGCAGTTTCTACAGCTTGTGTTGATACTTCACTAACGCCTTTTAGGAAGAATTTAATCCAACCTTCCCAATCGCCGTTTTTATGAATATTTGTCAATCTATCATAATATTCCTGCCTGTTTTTCTTAAAGAAGTACGACAAATAAAGCATAGGATGTTTCAAAACTCCTCTTTCAAGAAGGAATAATACTATCAGTAATCTTCCTATTCTTCCATTGCCGTCCAAAAAAGGATGTATCATCTCAAATTGAGCATGAATTAAAGCAGTCTTGATCAATACAGGAAGTTCATCTTCTGTATGTATAAATTTTTCAAGTTTATCAAGAGCTTGCATCATTTCATGAGGAGGTGGCGGAACATATGATGCTGTGCTTAGTGTTGATCCAGGAACTCCTATCCAGTTTTGACTTTTTCTAAACTCTCCTGGGCTTTTCGTTCCTCCTCTTACACCTCGTAAAAGAGTGTTATGTATCTCTTTAATTAACCTGATCGAAACAGGTAATTTGTTTAAAAGGTTTATTCCTTGCTCGGTTGCTTTGATATAGTTAATTACTTCTTCAACGTCTTTAGACCTTTCACCAGTTAATTCAGGATCAAAAATATCAATTAATGATGCCTGTGTACCTTCAATCTGAGAACTCATTACAGCTTCTTTTCTTGCATACATCTCTGAAAGAATAAACATTGATATTGAAAAACAAGAAGGATGATGAAAAGTTATTCCATCCAGTCTGCCTATAGCCCTATCTGCATTTGATAAAAGATTATACAGCTCTGGCTCAAATATTATTGGTGGTACAGGTGGTAAATTAGCTGGAATAAATGCTTTATATCCAGTAGTTTGTGAAATATATCTTCCTGCTCTATTTTTAAAGTCATCTTTATTCATAAAATTCTCTTTATCGTCAAAATTATACAAATTTGACAATATAAATAAAGATTCATGTTCATATCATCAAATCTGAAACTATAGAATTTGATTATAGTTTATATCGTCAAAAAATGCAAATCTTGACAATATAAAAATCACTGCTTTTTTCAACGCAAATACATCTATCTACAAGGAAATATATCTATCTCGCCAAACCTACAAGTCGTCAAAAAGTCGTCAAAGTTTAAAAATTTAAGAGGGTTCGATTTCTCGAAACCCTCTTTGTACTTGGTTGCGGGGGCAGGATTTGAACCTACGACCTTTGGGTTATGAGCCCAACGAGCTACCAGACTGCTCCACCCCGCGATATTTGTTTTACAATTATTACTATGCAACAAAAACATTTTTTTTTCAAATTTTATTTTTCGTAGGAACTGAAACAAGTTTTGGGGCTGTCCCATTATATTTCTGTAATCCGGTTACCAAATTGGGCTTTTTTACAGAAGGAAGTGAGAATTACATATCCTGTAAGAATCAATATTAGTAACAGCCAATAGAGATAGGGCGGCTGAGTGAAGTTTAATGCCTGGGCTAATGGTGAAAAAGGTAACCACAATCCTAAAATAATTATAACTAAATGGCTTAAAACTAATTGATAACTTGGATTACTTTGAATAAAAGATATTTTATTTGTACGAACTACATAGATCATAAGAATCTGAGCCAGAATAAATTCTAAAAACCAGCCAGTCTGAAATAATGAATCTTTAAACCATGCCCCAAGCACGTAAATCAGCATAAAAAACATTATATAATCGAAAAATGACACTACAGGTCCCATAAACAACATAAATCGTTTAATATCTCCTATTTGCCACATACGTGGTTTTAAAAGATATTCCTCATCAACGTTATCTGTAGGTATAGCAACATTTGAAAAATCACTTAACAAGTTGGCAACGATTATTTGTATTGGCAACATTGGAAGAAAAGGTAAAAAGGTACTAGCCCCGACGATACTTATCATACTGCCAAAATTAAGGCTGGCCCTTGATTTTATATATTTCATTACATTCCCAAAAACTCTCCTGCCCTCGATTACTCCATTGACCAGTACCATCAGGCTTTTTTCAAGCAAAATTATATCTGCTGTTTCTTTTGCTATGTCAACAGCAGTATTAACAGAAATACCTACATCAGCAGCCTTTAATGAAGGAGCATCATTAATACCATCCCCTAAATATCCGACAACGTTTCCTCTGTTACGAAGAATTTTTACAATTTTTTCCTTCTGAAGCGGGGATAATTTGGCAAAAACAGTTGTTCTTTCTGAAAGTTTAGTTAGTTCTTCTTCTGATAATAAATCTATATCGTTACCAAGAATAATTCCTTTGTTATGTAAATTTACCAGTTCACATATTTTACCGGTGACCAGCTCATTGTCTCCTGTCAATATTTTTATTTCTATTCCATACCGGTTTAATTCAGCTATTGCTTTATCAATGTTTTCTTTAGGTGGATCGAGAAAAGCAATAAAGCCAATAAGAGTTAGGTTTTTTTCATCATTTACAGAAAATTTCTGCTGTTTTGAATCTATTTCTTTATAAGCAATTCCTAAAACACGAAAACCGGATCTGTTCAGATCTTTTGGCAATTCGCTTAATTTACTGCGCTTTAAATCGTTTAATTCATATAATTCTTTACTTGTAATATTCTCTATTTTGTTGCTGATTCTTAATAACTCCTCAACAGCTCCTTTACAGACGAGGTGTCTTTTTTTATCGTTATTTTCCACAATTACAGACAGGCGTCTCCTGTTAAAATCAAATGGAATCTCGTCTATCTTTTTATACTTTTTCTGAATAAAAATGCTCATTTGAAAATCAATATGTTCAAATATAGCTATATCAAGCAGATTTTTTAACCCTGTCTGGTAAAAACTATTTATATAAGCGTAATTCAAAACCTCCTCGTTCTCCTGACCATTAATATCCAGATGTTTTTCCAAGATTATCTTATTCTGCGTAAGTGTACCTGTTTTATCAGAGCATAATATATTCATAGCCCCCAAATTCTGTATAGAATTTAATCTTTTTACTATGACTTTCTTTTTTGATAATTGTAATGCTCCTGCCGCAAGATTGACTGTCATAATCATAGGAAGCATTTCAGGGGTCAGTGCGACTACTACAGCAAGAGAGAAAAGGAATGCCTCTATCCAGTTACCTTTACTTAAACCGTTTATCAAAAATACTAGCGGAGTTACAACGAATATAAAACGTATCATTAGCCAGGTAAAATCGCTTACGCCTGTTTCAAAGCTTGTTACAGTTTTTCTATCCTCAATTTCTGTTGTAATGGAACCAAGATAGGTATTCTTTCCTGTTGCGGCTATAATCCCAACAGCTGTACCACTTGAAACATAACTCCCCATAAAACATACATTTTTTAATTCAACAGGATTTTTAATATCGCCAAATTCCTCTTCTGCCTGTTTTTCTACCGGTAGTGATTCTCCTGTCAATACTGACTGATTGATGTACAAGTCCTTTGAAGAAATTAACCTAATATCTGCCGGTATAATATTCCCTGCCGATAAATAAACTATGTCTCCCGGGACAAGAAGCCTCACAGGAATTTCTCTTACATTGCCTTTTTTATCTTCTTCATTTACTTTTCGAATAACGGAAGCATTTATACTAACCATTTCCTGAAGCTTTTGAGCAGCTTTATCAGAGCGGGATTCTTGAAAGTAAGTTAATAAGACACTAATTAATATCATTATTGTAATAATAATAGATGTTTCTATTTCATGTATAGATAAAGCTGTTCCTGCTATTATTATCAGTAAAATAATCAGAGGATTTTTAAATCCAGACAGTAGCCTGACTAAACTGCTTTCTCTTTTTTTATAAGTGATTTCATTTGAACCATATTTCTCTAATCGTATACCTGCCTCTTTTTCAGACAATCCATCAAAAGAAGCGTTAAATAATTTAAGAATATCATCAACATTATCCTGCTTTATATTCAGGAACAACTCTTGTGATTTTACAGTAAAGTTAGTCATAAGCTTTTTAATCTTATCTGGTAAGGACGTAATAAAAAATACTTACGCATTTTTTATCACTTGTGAAATCTTGATAAACAAGAAGCAGCCTACAAAAATTCTTAGCCGCCGCCTTCGCGTCGCCGAAGAATTTTTTCCGCTGTCCTTAATATATCCACCAGATAAGTAAGCAGCTATATACAGAAAATTAAACCCCTGTCAGAAGGTTTCGACCAGACTATACTGGAACGAGTTTAAATTTTGGATGTCCATTTATGTATTTAGCTTCCTGTATTTACACAGGAATTTAAAATATTGTCTCTGATTACAGCCTGCTGTTCCGGTGGAAGTATTTTTAATAATTCAACTACCTGAGAAGTAACAGAATCCTTGTCATACCAGCGATTGCCCTTTATCATCGGCTTAACTGATTCATAATAGGTGTTAGCTTTTTCTTCTCCAATCAGTGCCTTGATTTGTGTAAGAGTGTTGTTCATTTTTGTACTGTCGTCAGATACATACCTGATCAGACTGACCGTATTTACAGTAGACTGGTTTTTATCAATCCATCGCAGGAAAGGCTTGGGCATATCGCTATTTGCAATTTGTATAATGCGGTTATTAATATCTTCAGGAGTTCCTTCATTTTTGATATTAATCTCTTCACGTTTTCCTGTATTTCTGGCATATAAATTAAAATCTGAATTCATACTATTTTGAATTGCAGATGAGTTTACCGTAAAGCCTTCCGCAAATCTTACTGCATTTTCGATTTGGAGTTCCATATTAGGGGTAGCATTTATCCTTAAATAGAACGGTATTTTATTTAATTTCATCTGAAGTGTTGCATCCGGTCTTGGAATCAGATTTCTGTTTTCAATTACAATATATTTATCACTTGATTTAATATCTGCATAAGTGTTTATAATACCATCATCGATTGATAAATAAGGACTGTTTAAGTTTATATAAGCGTTATCTGCTCTCAGCCTGTTAAATACAAGACGTCCTGTAGTGTTTAAATAAAGATCAGATGTGGTTTCAAGATGTCTTACATTTAAGTTATCCGCATTTATGTCTAAATAAACATCATCTATTGCAGAAAGACCTAACGATGCATTTGTTCCAAATGCAAGTTTTAATCTTTTTCCGGCATCGCCAAATCCGTTTAAAGCGCTTAATTCCATATTATTTGCAATTATATTTGCAGAATTATTTGAAGAACCGTTCAAAATAGACTTTTGAGAAGTTATATATACGTTGTTTAACGGGAGATTTTCTCCAGATGAACTGTATTTTTTGATTTGATTTATTTTAAGATCACCTAGAGAATTAATATAAACTGAATCTGTTGCTTTTGCTGTAATAGCCCCGTTAACAAGAACATCAATCGGATTATTAAGGTTACCGACAGAACCACCATTTGCGATCATTGTCAGGTTATTACCTGTTGTAATATTTGCATTACCTGTTTCAATACCAATAATATCACCAGAAACAGTTTCAAGGCTGGCATCGTTTCCTGTCTCAATATTATTAATATTCATACTTGCTGCTTTTGCTGTCAAATTTAAAGCCTTTACTTTATTTACTACAGATAAAACTCCTTTTGAGACAAAATCAGCATTGCCTGTAGCAGTTAGATCTTTAATAACCATATCACCTGAAACAGTTTCAAGATCTGCATCATTTCCGGTTTCAATATTATTAATATTCATACTTGCTGCTTTTGCTGTCAAATTTAACGCCTTTGCTTTATTTATTATGGATAAAGCATCTTTTGCCGTGATTTCCGTATTACCTGCTGAATTTGAATCAGTAATGGTTATTGTGCCTGTTTTGGTTTCAAGATTTACATCCTGACCTGTGGTTACATCTTTTAAATTCATGCTGTTATCCGCAGTAGCTGTAAAACTCTTGCCGGCAGATATTTTATCAGCAAAAATATTCGCATCAGGTGCTTTTAAAACAATATCACCATCGGCAAGCAGGCTTATAACAGGCAAATCGCTGTGAATTGTGTCATATATTATGTTGTCTGAAGCATCCTTAACATACTGATTATTTTCATCCAGTCTCGGATTTTCAATGCTTGTGGAAGCCAGATAAATGCTTCCATCATTACCTTTTGCAGTTGCTTCAATTACATTGCCGTCAGATATGTATCTGGTTGAATCGTCATCAAATACAAATACATTCAAGTCATCAGCAGAAGTTCCGATAGAACCGTTGTTTGCTATCAGGTTGATGTATTTTGAGACAATATTTGCTGATTCACCTTGTGAACCGTCAAGTATTGATTTATCTGAAGTTATATAAACTTTGTTTAATGGTTTTACTGCTTTAGGTTCGGTCGAATCCTTATCTTTCTTTTCTATTGCCATCATTTCTTTTATATTAATGTCTTCCGGGGAATTGATGTATATAGAATCGGTTGCATCGGCAGTGAGAGATCCGGTTGAAATAATATTCAGATAGTTTGAATCTGTGCCAACTGTGCCATCATATGCTAACAGGGTTAAATCTTTTGAAATCACATCAACATTGCTGCCGCCTTTGCCAACTATTGATTTTTCAGATGAAAGAACAGCATTGCCGGTTGACTTGACATTTGCTATACGAAGATTATTTAACATGGAAAGTATTACATCCCTGTCAGATATACCTGACGGAACTATAGTATTAACATTACTTATACTGAGTTTGCTGTCGGCGTTAATTTTGTTGAGTCCATCAACACTATAACCGGCATAAGCAGTCAAATCTCCTTTTAAATCCACATTTATATTGTCGATTCCACCGCCTATAGCTGCTATAAACAAGTTATCTGCTAATATATTACTGTCAGTATCTATAATATTGTTATTGCTGTCTGTAGTCGTACTCTTAAAGTAATTGGCGTCTTTAATATTTTTATCGGAAACAAGCCTTACATTTCCCCTTGAAGTTCCGTTATCAGAGACAATTTTGTTAACAAAAATATCTTCAAGTGATCTTATACCAATGTCGCCTTTTGCTGAAGCTGTTAGTTTGCCTGAAGCATTAACAACAAGTTCTTTTGTGTCAGAAGCCTTTGCAATACCACCGTTATTTGCTGTCAAATTAACATTTTCACCCTGAACATTATACTTTTGAGTTTCTGCCAGAGTACCTGCTAATATTGCATTATCTGAAGTTATATTTACGTCGCCTGCATCTGATGTTATAACTCCGATTGTAGTATCACCGATTGAATTTTTAATGTAAATATCATTCTGCGCATTGGAAGAGACAGCACCTGTTGCGTTAAGGATTAAGCCTCTTGCTCCGCCATTTGCAGCAGAAGAAAGTTTTCCTTCTCCGTCAAGATAAATTGTGCTATCTGCATTAATAAATGAATTATCAGAAATCAAATTAATATCTTTACCTGATACTACACCATCATAACTGGAATTTAGACCGTAAGAGTTAACTAATGTTTTTAAACCCGAATTTGTTGCTGACACAATTTCTTTATTTGCTTCAAGTTTAATATTACCTGATCTTGAAACTGCAGCCATTAAATTCATGTATGATGTAGGAGCTTTTACATTAATATCTCCACCTGCTGAAATATAAAGTGATCCTTCATCGGCTGTATTAACAAGTAACGGATTATCTTCCGAGCCAATTCGACCGGTTCCGCTTTCCAGGGTTCTAAGCATTATATTTTTGGCATGGATTTCAGCGTTGTTTGTAACCTGATAACTTCCCGTGCTGGCAAGTGAATATTCTTCAATATTACCGCCTGTAGCATTATCTATTACAACATTACCTTTATCGCAAAGAATGTTTTCATTAATGTAAATATTTGAAGCTCCTGTCGTTGAAGTTGATTTAACAGTAACAGAAGGAGCTGTATAGCCATTAAACTTAATTGTTATCGGGTTTGTTGCAACTTTGCCTGATCCTGAGGTTGTATATTTATAAACATATTCTTTCCCTAAAAGCCATTCAATGAATGCTGATCTTGGAACATAAATCGGATCACTCTTTGTGGTAGTTAGAGCTTTAGAGTCGGCTTGCGGGTAATATAAAAGTGTATCGCCTGATGCTCCATCTGCAACACTGAGATTTGCAACAGAAAAATCTCTGGAAGCAGAAGCTCCAACATGTGTAGTAAGATTTGAACCTGCATCAATATTAATCGTTGAATTTCCTGACGCATCAAGATCTCTTGAGACTGTCAGGGAATTGTTAGGATCAAATACAGCTTTATAAGTAACTGTTGCAGTACCCGTTATATCAGAACCGTTTATGTTAGATAAGGTAAAGTCATTGCCTAAAGGTATATTTTTGGTAACAGTTTCTGTATGTGTATCATACCAGAATAACCAGACAGAATCCTTTACTGTTCCGGTATATGTTGCATTGACAGAATTTGTAGCTGCATCATAAGTCCAGGATGAAAGAGAAAGTGAATCATCATCTTTAATAGTAGTAGTCGGAATAAGTTTAGTAATTCCTACATTCTTTTCTGTATAACCATCGTGATACAGAAGGGCATTATATGATGCCTTATCATTCTGCAGGAGATCCATTATTTTGTTTCCTAGAAGCGTATCGATCTGTCTATTATTGATTATAACTTTACCGTCAACCTGTTTATCAGCATTTAGTTTGTTAATAACAATGTCATGGTTTGAGTTATTTGTAACTTTAATTTCTCCAAATCCGCTGACAACTTTTAATTGTCCGTTGCCAGTACTAACAACTTCACCATTAAGAGTAATATTTCCACCTCTGATTTCAGACCTGAATATCTGAATCTTGCTTCCATCCCAGTATGCTTTTATATTATCGCCTGATTCTGTATAAACACCTGAGACCATATCGTAAATATCCACACCTTCTTTAGTAGTTTCCTTGCCCAACCATGAGCCGTTAACTTTGTAACCAAGCAAGGTTTCGCCGTCAGTGTCATAAACAGCAACAGGAGTGTCAAAATTATTTATGGTTATCTTTTCGTCAGCTTCACCGCTCTGGATAAGACCGTTTACATTTATCATCTGAGCAATAATTGTTACATTTTCACCGGCAATAATTGATCCAAGTCCCGAGCTACCGGCAGTATCAAAAACACCTGCGCTAAAATTCTGGATATATGCACCCTTTGGTACATATACAGAATAATTTTTAGCGCTTATCATACCTTCAGTAACGACACTACCAATCATATTGGTTATTGATACATCGCCTGCAGGATTGTAAATATCACCGGTAAAATATAAATCTCCCGAGTTTCCGCTCATTTCAGCATCGTTGCTTCTGATAGGATTTCTTGGATCATCAGGATCGTAAGCATTATTAATTATAATTTGTTTTTTACTTGCGCCTGTATATCTTTTGGTGAGTGCTACACCTCCAATGCTGGAGCCCGAATCTTTTGACTGTCCGTTATAGTAAATATTGCCGTCTGCATTCTTATCTATATATAAATCATGAAGGAGAAGGCTCTTTGTCGTGTAATTGGTAATGTTAATGCTGAACAAATTACCCGAAGATGTTACTGAGCCGTTGCCTGATAAATTACCTTTAATATCGGTGCGTCCTGACCCTATAGAAACTGAATTGACAGGCAGATAATAGAAATTTGTTCCTCCACTCGAAGAATCAGCAAGGCCATTCCAGAAATCTATCCTTGTATTCATTTCTTCCTTGTAGTTATCAATGGCAGTTTGTTGCGTATTAACAGCTTTTACATCATTATCGTACGCATTTGAAGCATTAGTATATATATTATCCAAAGAACTTTGCTTGTCTGCAATAGCTGAATCAAGGCTTGTTTTCATCTGCGCAGCCTGTTCATCCGCAGTTTTGCTGGAATCAGGCGCATCTACAGTCAAGGAATGATCAGATGCAAATTGTGATATAGCATCCATTTTAACCTGGGCAAGAGTTTTAGATCCATCTTCAGGTGCCGTTAAATTGCCATATGATGTATTAAATGAAGAAACATCACTGCTAAAGCCGGTTTTATCATTATCAGCATTTGCCATATTATTATAATCATTATCTCTTGTCGTCTGAAGCTTCAATAAATCAGCATTCATACCGCCGTCTGTAGATGTAGCATTATCAGGATCTCCCGAAAGAACTTCATTTTTTTGTTTTGTTAAATCAGTAACTTTCTGAACAAAAATTTCTTTCTGATCGTAAGGAACAGCAGTTTCTGAGCCCAAAGTAATTCCCTGCCCTGAAACATTAACTTTACTTTCATCATCCGGATCATAAGCAAGCGTTAATGTTTTTTGATTATACAGTCCGCTTTCAACAGCCCCGTTAATATTAATATTAGCAATTTTTGGAGCATCATTATTGTCACTACCGCCATATTTATAAATGGTTATTGGAATACCAAAAAGAAGGTAAAATTTGGTTTTGCCTTTATAATAACCGTCAGCGGCGCTATTTCCGTACAAAGACCATAAACTGATATCTTCTCCGGCTTTTACGGTTGAACCGCTTGCAATATTAATATTGTTATTAATAGTCTGATAGGCATCTGCATCCATATCTCCAAAATCCCAAAGAAGTCCATGTGATTCAGAATTTACAAGCGCATTAATAAGATTGTAACCTCCGCCGGCCTGTAATGATAGAGATTTATTGGCAAACAGGTTAACTCCTGTTTGAATATCAACAGTATTATTGTTTGTATTGTTCACGTAAGCGTAGCCGCTTGCAACCGGTGCTACTCCACCTGCATATACATTGGATTTTCCGTAACCGTAATTATTTGAAGCAGCCAGGAATGAAAGATTTCTTCCTGCGGTTATATTTGGTGCTTTTGCTGTTACACCGGAAGTTGATGTAAGATTAATTCTGACTGTAGTATCAGTAATTGGAATACCACCATAAGCCTCTGTATCTGCTTTTTCTGTTACATTAATGTTATTTAGTGCAGAAGCAGTGATATCATTGCCGGAAGTTATTGAATTGCCGTCAATTACAGCTTTTGTATCATGAATAACTTTTGTAGTAATCTTTCCTGCGCCGATTCCTACAATACCACCCGAACCAGATTCCAGGTTATATCCGTTATCCGGTTTGCTTGTTGTATTATTTGCAGAAATGCTAAGGTTTTTTCCTGCCGAGATAGTAGAATCACTTCCGGTAGACACATTAACGTTTGAAATAATTTTATTGGAGATAGTCGGGGCTCCGGCTGCAATTCCACCATATGAACTGGCATCAACAGAAGAATTATAGTTATTTGTTGTTGCTGCTGATAGGGTTGTACTGCCTGTTATAGAAGTAATTTTTAATTTTTTGCCCGTAGAAACATTGTTTGTGCTAGTAATATTACTTTCTGAATCAGAACCAACTCCTGAAGCAAGTCCGCCTGATCCTGCCGATGCATCTGAAATGGATTTATTAGATACATTTGATGTTGCAGATATATTTGCTGCCTGAATTTTTGCTGTACCGTCAGAAGAATCAGCTATATATGCACTTGAATTAGATGTAATATTGTTTATTGCTTCGGTATAACCTCCGGCAACCAAACCATAAACTCGTCCTTCTGCTGAAGAGTTGGCTCTATTATTAGCGTTTGACTGAATCAAAAGATCACCTGCCGCAGTTAATGAAGAATTGCTGCCGATATATGAATTAACATTTGCTGTTATTACAGTATTAGCAGTAGCGCCGGTACCGCCGATCAACCCGCCTACTGCTGATGTAGCCTTTGCTTTTGCTGCATTGTCTGTCATGCCAGTATTATTATCTGCACTTATTGAAACTTTATTTCCTGCTGTAATATCTGAACTGCTTCCAATATAACTGTTAATTGTAGGTTTTGCATTGGCAGTGGATAAATATGCACCGACAGCCAGTCCGCCAAAGCTTCCACCCAGAGATTCCGCATATGATTTTACGGTAGAAGTACCATTAATAGTTATGTCTTTATCGACATTTATCTGAGTATTGTTACCTATATATGCATTTATTACAGGATTTGTATTTGAATTTGCAGATGCGCCGTTAGCAGAATAAAAACCGCCTGATCCGGCACCGGCTTTTGCATTTGCAGTGTTATTTGACATTGAATCAATGTCGATATTATTTACTTTTTTTGTTGTATCCGAATCTTTTCCTATTTTTGAATATTTTCCAATGTATGCTTCTGTTGTTCCGTTTGCATTGGCGTTAGATATAGCTGCACCAACTGCAACATATCCCGCTGTTCCACCGTATGCCTGGGTATCAACACTGGTTTTATTACTTGCAGATACTTTCAATGTATCAGCTTTATTAATTTTAACTCCTTTTGTTCCATCTTCACCGTCAGCCAGATATGCTCGAGTGGTTTTATTAGAATTAATAATAGCAACCGTTGCCCCTAAACCTACATAGCCTGCAGCACCTGCGTGTGTTGCAGCTCTGGAATTTTCCGTTGAATCCGAAGTAACGTCAACATTACCTTCAGCATTGATTTCTGCCGCATCATCTATATGAGCAAGTGTAGTATTATTTACTGTACCTATAGCAACAGATCCACCTGCACCACAGAGACCGCCTATTGCACCCATATCTGCAGTCATATTTAAAGTAACATTATCGGTTGCAGATACTTTTATATTCCCGTTTGTTGAATTTACTTTTGCGCCGGCTCCGATATATGCCTGCGTAGCATTGGATTTTGCTTCATCAAAGTTAATTTCTTTAGCTGCGCTAACTTTACCTGAGTTGTTATTTATGGACTTATTTGCAAATTCAAGATTCTTACTATTATCTATTGTTGAATTTATATTATCAGTATTATTTTTAAGTTCATTTTTAGAATCTCCGTCAGGTTTGGTGCCCATAGATACAATATTAACAGCGCCTGCTATGCCAACTGCACCACCACCGGCAAGTGAATAGACCTGAGTTTTAACGTTTTCAACAGAATTTGCATTTACCTGTATGTCTTTCTTTGCGTTAACTTCAGCACCGCCTGCAATAAAAGCGTTTGTTGAATTTTGAATAATGTTCACATCACAGGCTGCACCAACACCCACATATCCTCCACCTGCAAGTCCACCAAGAATATCATTTGTGATTGTTGTTTCACTGGCATTTATACTTATTGACTGGTTATCTGTAGCATAACCCGAGTCAGTATTAACTTTTGTATTCTCTGAAATATATGCCTGTGTTGTATTTTTAATAACATTGGTATTTACAGTACCTGAAACACCGACAGTTCCGCCAAGTGCTCCGCCTGCAACTATTGAATTTATTTCCTGCGATGACGAGGCAGTTAAATTAACAGCTCCCTTAGCATTTATTTTAGCTCCTTTTGCTGCTGACGTATCTGTGTCAGTATTGGATTTTCCGATATATGCATTAACATTATTTGATATTGTATTAACGGCAACAGAAGCACCAACGCCTGCCGTTCCGCCAACTGCCATTACTCCGGTTGTATTTCCGGTTGGAATATAAAACTTGCTTCTGGCATTTATTGTTAAATTGCTGTCTGTATTAACAGAAGCATCATCAGCAATGTATGCATTGACATTATTTTCTATAACATTAACTGCAATAGCGCCTGTTGCACCAACAGCCCCGGCTAATGCCATGCCTGCTGTAACAGCCATTATCTGATCTGTAGGAACATCTGTATCAAATATATTTGCCAGAACTTTAATATTACCTTGAGCATTGACATTTGAAGATTTATCTATGTAAGAGTTAATGTTTTTATTGATTATGTTTGTTACATTGGATGCACCAACGCCGACTCCACCACCTGCAAGCTGGCAACCATAAGCTGTAATAGTTGTTTGATCGCTGGCAGAAACTTTAACCGACTGTGTTGATGTTTTATAAGTATTATCTGTATTTATTTGCGCTCCCTGTCCAATATACGCAGATGTTTTGTTAGTTACAGTATTTACATTAATTGCGCCTGAAACACCAACTATTCCACCGCTGCCGCCGGCTACAATTGCATTTATATTTTCGCTTGCTGTAGCTGCAACGGTCAATGCGCCTTTTGCGTTAACATTAACAGGATTTGCTGCCGCTGTTCCTGATTCAGATTTTCCTACATAGGCACTTACGTTATTTGAAAGCACATTTGTTGTGACAGAAGCGCCAACTCCAACTGTTCCTGCTGCTGCAACACCGGTTACATTTACACTCTGGTCTTCTTCATAAGTTACGTAATTTCCGCTGGAATCCAAAACAGGGTTACCGCTTGCATCTTTTTTGATTTTTCTTACTTTATTTAATGAAGGATAATCAACTATATCTTTTGCTGCAACAGTAATGTCTCCAAAAGAATTAACTTTTGCACCATCTTCAATATATGATTTAACTGTATTGTTTAATACATTAACCGCAACAGCACCTGCAACTCCGACATCCACACCTCCAGCAAGACCAACAACAACCGATGAAATCTTTTCCGAAGGATCTCCGCTTAAATCATTTGTTAAAACATTAATATTACCGGATGTATTAATTTCAGATCCTGATGCAATATAGGAATTAATTTTTTTGGTAACAACATTAGTTATATTTGAAGCACCGACACCAACAGAACCTGATAGAGCAGCCATGCCAGCATAATTTTCCAGAACAGACTGATCACTGCTTAAAATATCAAGTCCATTTGAGTCTGCTTTTGTACCTCTTCCAATGTATGCGTTTGTTTCGTTGTTAACAACATTAACACCGATTGCGGCTGCAATAGCTGCGCTTCCTGCTCCTGATCCGCCTGCAATAACAGACTTGATCGAATCAGTTGTTTTTGCCTTTACAGTTGTCTTACCGGAAGCTTTAATATTTGTAGCGTCAGTTACCGAAGTACTGTCAGAAGAAGACTTCCCTATATAAGCGTTAGTTTTGTTGTTAAGAACATTAACCATAACAGATCCGCCAACAGCCACTGATCCGCCAACCGATGCTGCACCTGTAATGCCGGATATCTCAGTATTTTCATTTGCCAGTACATTTATATCACCTTCCGATACCAGTCCTGTTTTATCCCCAACAAACGAATCTGTATTGTTATTAACTACATAGATCGTACCTGCTCCGGCAACGCTAACATTTCCTCCACCAGCCAATCCTGCTGTAATAGACTGCAATTTTTCAGAAGAATCTGCCTGAACAGTAATATTATTTTTTGCATTTACCTGAGAATAATTATCTATATACGATTTAACAGTATTATTAATTACACCTATTACAGAAGAAGCACCGACTCCAACTGACTTACCGATTCCAAATCCTCCGCCTACACTATTATTAACAACGGTATCTTTTGCCAGAAGTGATACAGCCTGATTGCTAGCAGCTTTATCCTGATGTTTCGAGTTTATTTTAGTCAAGCTGCCTGAATCAGTATTGCCGTCAATATGAGCCTGTGTTGTATTGTTAACTATATTTATGGTAGCTGATGCTGCAATACCTGCATTTCCACTTCCTGCTCCGGCAACATTTATTGAGCTCGGATTATCCAGTCCATTAACAGGAGTTTCAGAAGAATCTGCCGTTACATTAACAGATTTATTTGCATCAACTTCCGCTTTTTTTGCAATATAAGCATTAGTATTTTTGCTTATTACATTAACCGTTAACGCTGCGCCAACTCCCATTTCCTTGCCGACACCAATTCCACCGGTTCCAGAACTTATGCTTGTATTGGATTTTGCTGAAATATTCACGGATTGCGCAGTATTATCAGATTCCAGGTCGTTAACTTTTGCTCCCTCATCTATGTATGCAGCAGTATTATTCTTTGACAGAACTATATTAGATGAAAGCGATACAGCGCCCTTCTGGCTTGCTGCAACACCAAGTGCAACCGGAATTGCTGTATCATTGTTTTCAGCTTCCACGTTAACATTATTCTTTGCGTTTACTTTGGCATTTTTTCCAATACGGGCATTTACAGTGTTTTCAAATAAATCTACTGTAACTGAAGCATCTGCACCAACTGTTTTACCGTAAGCAAATCCTGTTGCAATGCTAACATCTTTTGCTTCATTTTTTGCATTTAGTAAAACACTGCCATTGCTTGAGTTCACAACTGCACCATCTTTAATTTCAGCCTGAGTTGTATTTTTTAAAGTATTAATAGTAGCCGCACCTGCAAGACCAACACCAAGTTTGGATTTTGCATCGCCAAGTTTGCTCGTCCCTGAATTATCACCAGCCTGTGTATTTTCTGTCTTGTCTGTTTTATTTTCCTGAGCTGCAAATTTAGCTTTTAACTCATCTAATACACTTTCGTATTTGGCTTTCCAATTGCCAAAATCTGCATTACTCTGGGCGCTACCGTCAGATCCCTGCGTTCCCCCTGTACCGCCTGAACTTGAACCACCTGAGCTACCGCCTGATGATCCGCCGGAATTACTGCTTTGGCCACTTGATCCTGTTGCTACAGCTCCTGATATAACGGTAGAAGTAATATCCTGTGATGATTCAGCATCGACACTAATGTCATTAACCGCATTAACTTTTGCATTTTGATCTATATATGAGTTGGTTTTATTTGCTATATTGTTTACTGCAACTGATAAACCAACTGCAAGATTGCTGCTTACCGCAACACTTCCAGCAGCAACTACAAGTTTGGTAGCATCATTTGCAGTTAAGCTTATACCTTTACCGGAATTAACAAGTTTTGTTCCACCGTCATCCTTGATATATGCATTTGTTTCATTATTTACTTCATTTATCGAAACAGAGCCGGATACATCAACTTTGCCTCCACCTGCCAGTCCTGCTGATAAAGTATCTATTTCTCCCTTTGATTCTGCCAGAATGGTGGTATTATCAGACGCCGCTACGTCTGAACCATTGATATAGGCATTAATTTTATTGTTAATAAAGTTAACGCCAATGGCTCCACCAAAACCTCCTGCTGTACCTATTGAGACAGAGCCTGCAAGTATGCGCATGATCGTACTGTCAGCCGCATGTATGTCTAGTTTTTCTGTTTTATTAATTTTTGAATTATTGCTAATGTACGAAGAAGTATTATTGGAAGTATTATTAATAGATACAGAACCGGCTACAGAATATTTGGCTCCTCCTGAGCCGCCGGCTGCAGCAGAATTTGTTGTTCCTTTTGTTTCTGCAGAAATATTAATATCCTTTTCCGCATTAATTTCTGATTCTCCAATATAAGCGCTTGTCTGACCACTTATATTATTTAATGTAAATGACCCTGAAATACCGGCAGTTTTGTCTTTAGTTGCAATAGTTACCGCGCCTGCTAACGAGTTAATTTGAGAATCATTTACTGCATTTATTTTTAGATTGTCGCTGTTAACTTTTACCCCATTATCAATAAAAGCAAGTGCATTACTTGAAATTTCATTAATAGAAACATCTCCTGAAATACCTATTCCAAATTTGGGATTGCTGTCGGTAGAACTTCCGCCGGAGGGACTTGAACTTCCTGTAGTAGTTCCAAGCAGATTATCAAGGTCATTATTTATAAAATCATTTATTTTGTCTAACGTACCTGTTCCAGGTGTTGATGTTTTTGCCATTGCAGCTGCAAGAGAAACTGTAGCAATGTCGTCATCGGTATTTGCAGAAAGTTTAATATCTTTTGCTGAAATTATGCCCTGATCAGAACTGTCCTCATCGTTGTTTCCGATAAATGCCCTTGTTTCAGAACTTATTGCATTATAAGCAACTGATGCACCAACTGCAGAACCGCCTGATTTTACAAGTTCTCCAACAATATTTACTATTAATGAATCATCAAGGGCATTTATATTAAGATTGCCATCGGTTTCAACCTTTGCATTATCTTCTATATAAGCGTTAGTCTTATTATCAATAGCTAAACCTGTTGCAGCTCCTTCAATCCCTGCTTTTGCAGAACTTCCACCACCCTGTGCAAGGGAAATAATATTTTCTTTTGTTTCTGCACCAATATCAACATTACCTTTGGCTTTGATATCCGTGCCACCTTTAATAAAAGCACTTGCATCACTTGAATAACTGTAAATATTTACCGTTCCGCCTACTGCGTTTTCAGATTTTTTGCCAAGGAAGTAATCTAATGGTGTATTGGTAATAGGAGGCTTGGATTCTTTATTGCCGGAAGCGTTAAATGCATTTATTTCATTTTTTGCTGATAAATTAAGTGCCTGATCTGTAGTGAGTTTCACGTTTTCATCAATATATGCACTGGCTGTATTATTAACATCTATCATATTAAAAGTTAAAGCAAGCCCTGTTCCCTGTCCGGCGCTGGAATTTTTTGAATATGACGAAAATAATAGCTGATCCAGCGGCGTTTGTAATGCCTGAAGGAGATCATCAATAGAATCAAGATTTAATTGCAAATCACTTATAGCAGCCCATTTAGATTGCAATGCAGATAACAATGCATCCCAACTGTGTGGAACTACAGATTCTGCACTTATTAAAATATCCTTTTTTGCTGTAACATTTGACCCTTTCCCTATATAAGCTTTGGAATTAGTTTCAAAATCACCCCACATAAATACTCCACCACCTGCTTTAGAATCCGAAGTAGATTTTGATGTCGAGAAAAGCTGGTTTAAGCTGGTTGCATTTGAAGTAATATTCAAATTTCCTGCAGTTTTTACTGTGGAATTATCTTTGATATAGGAATTTGCGTTAGTAGTAACATCAGAATAGAGAACAGCACCACTAATATCAACTTTACCCGACTTAATTAGAGGGAAAACTTTTTTGATCATCTTATTAACAACCATTCCTTTGACACCAGTCGGTTTGCTGCCAAGAAGCTGGGCTACAGCATCGTTTGTTGTCTTATTCATGAAATTGTTAAATCTGGTATCAAGTGCCCTTGTGCTTCCAAGTGCTGCTGCTGCCGCAACAGCAATAGTCCCTGTGTCATCGCTGGCATTGATTGAAATATCACCGGTCGTGGATTCTATATTACCTGATATATAAGCATTTGCATTTGAGTCAACGCTATTTATAAGTATTGTAGCCCCAAGTGCAGAACCTCCTGTTTCTGTAGCTACTGCATTGGAACTAATAACGTTTGCGTTTGATGCTCCAACATCTATTGACCCTGCTTTAACAGAGTTTGTTGAATCTATATAGGCATTGGAATTTGAATCAATTAATGTCATTCCCAATGAAACATCCACTCCCTTATTTTTAGCGGCTGAAGTAGAATCTACGGTTACATTGGTTTCAGTAGAAGCATTTAATTCCAGTTTGTCAGCAACGGTAATCTTTGTATTACCCTCTACTGCAGATGTTGCTTTTGCATCGGAATTTGCTATAGAAACGCCGACACTCTTTCCTAAAGGACTACTAACATTTGATTCAGAAACAGATTTTGAAATTACTGATAAATTATTTGCGTTAATTGTTGAATTTCCTGAAATTTTAACTTCTGATTCAGCATTTGTTACATCATAAAAAGCCATGCCTGTAAATTGCAGGTATCCCATTCCATTTATGATGTCGGATACAAGATCATCGCCAAGCCGGAAAGCGGAAGTATTAGAATAAGCTTTTAAATTAATATCGTTTGCGGCTGTTAAACTTGAATCTGTTATATTGATTTTTGCGCTTGCATCTCTGCTAAAGTCATAATTTAGTATAGCAACAGGAAAATCTCCGGTTGAACCGGCATTCATTGTAATATTGTTACCCTCTATTGTAGAACCTATAACATTAATTTCAGACTTACCAGCCCTTAATAGGTTATTCTTAAGAGTTTCATAATCAGTAACAGTCTTGAATGTAAGAAAATCAATATTATCTATCTGATTTGCAAGTAATTTTATGTTATTACCTTTTATTGTTGCACCAAGAACATCAATTTTTGCGTCTTTAGCTGAGAGAATGGCTTTTGCATCGGCTTCAATCGTTATATCTCCTGCTTTATTACTGCCTGTTGCATGTGCCAGAACTTTAGAACCGGTATTTAAAGTTATTTTCGGAGCTTTTATTGTAATATCACCTGAATCGCCTGTAGAATCAGCATTTAAGTAGTCTGTTTCTCCATCTGCCAGTTTTCTGCTGGATAAAATTACATCATTTGCAACATTAATACTGTCTGAAGCTTCAAGAGTGAGTTTACCACCGCTTGTATATACGTCTTCTGTTTGATTAATAATAGTTGGATCTATTAAAACACTTCCTGCATTACCTTTAACAGCTCCTGCTTTAAAAATACCGCCATTTAAATTAACAGTATTTTTTGCGCTGAGTTCAACTGAACCGCCGTTACCTGATTCATTTCCACCGCTGGCATCAATAACAGCGCCTTTATTAAAATCAGAATTATTATCGGCAATTATGTTTATATTTCCACCATCGGAATTTTTTCCTGTACCTTTTGCGGATATTACCGAGTTTTCGTTTAATTTTATGTCATGAACTGCTTTTACATCAATGTTGCCGGCTTGTGCATTATCTTTTCCATTAGCAGATATAGAGCCAGAATGTTCAAAATCATTGGCAGCTGCGATTTCAATATTATTACCGTTTGAATCAATTTTTCCTGCGGTTGTCACATTATCAGCTTTAATAATAATTTTACCGTTTTCTACAGTAGCAGAAGCCTGCGCTATAGCTGTGGTATTGACCAGCATATCTGTAATGCCGTCTGGATTAAAATGCTGAGTATTAGCGTTTATTACAGATGTATTTCCGACAGCTACATTGCCGGCCGATAAACCGACACCGGATTGAGAATTAATTTTACCGTCAACCTGAATTTTTCCGTCTTTTGAGGTCTCAAAATCAAACGTAACCAGCCTGTGAACATTGTCTTCGTTAATAATATAACCTGAAGAAGTCTGCTTAATCATATCATTCATTAACGCCTGATTTGGTGCAGTTAATGTAAGGCTGCCAACATTTAAAACACCGGAACTGCCGATTATAATTCCATGCGTATTGGCAAATAAAACATTTCCGCCAATTTGTCCATTTCTGTAGGAATTTACAATACCGTCTATCTGTGAAGCTCTGCTGTCATAAATCAGGTTAACAAGTCTGTTTGCATTACCAAGCTGTAGATTAACAGTGTCATTTCTGCCTACATCGAATCTGTTAAAAGAATTAAATCCAACAGAACCATTTGAATTATAAGTTCCGGTTGAAACATCATAGACATTTCCTTTTTGAGTAACAGTAGTTAACGTTCTTCCGTCAGGAGTTATAGCTGTATCGACAGCAAATGCCACAGATGGAAAGCAATAAGTAAATATCATGAATAAGGATAAAATTTTAGGTGAAATTTTACCTATTTTGCACCACAGGTTATTTTTACTATTAAAGTTTGACATTCCAACCTCTTCGTAATTGATTGTAAAGATTTATTACAAATACATATTATTAAGTTATCATATATGTTATACAAACATAAAAGTTGAATTAATTTCATTTTTTTTATACAAATATTAATTATTGTTAAAATGTGGAAAATGAGCATGAATGCTAAAAATAAAGTATATGCTGCCTGTATGCCTCTTACTTTTCTGGTAATTACAAGTTCCATCTTGTTTATACCACAGTGTGCAGTTGCCTCTTCAATAATAAAAGAAGTTCCTACCCCAACAAATCATATAAATAACCAATTTCAGAATAATACATATGATATTCCCGGTGTTGAAATAATAAATATTGTCAATATAGGAAATAATGAAAATCAATTTGGTAGTAATACTGGTAATAATGCTGAAATTCAGGACTCCTTGGTAAATAAAAAATGTCAGGATGAAAATAATACAAAAAGTAACTCTCAGGATACTGTTGAAACTGAAACACAAAATTCGAGTGATCTACCGCAAAATAATGTAAATAATAAGCTAATTATGCCTGTAAATACGCCTGGTTCTACTTCCCAAAATCTGGAACAGATGAGGGAATATTACCAAAATATAAAATCACCTGATACAAATATAAAACAAGAAAACGTTCCGTTAGTTCCTGCCGTTGACAATTCAAACAAAAGCAACGACATAAAAGATATACCGACAGTATTTATTAAGGAAATTACATTTGGAAAGTCCAATATCTTTTCTCAAAACGATCTGGACAATTTTTCAGCTAACTTAAAAAATAAAAAAATTACAGCAGATGATATTAATAACTTAATTCATACAATAAATATAAGTTACAAGGAAAAAGGATATCTGACGGCAAAAGCTTATCTTCCTCCGCAACAGTTAGACGGTGAAGTGTTAAAGATAGATTTTATTGAAGGCAGGGTCGGAAAAATTGTAATTAAAAACAATAAATATACAAGGAAAGCATACATAGCTGACAAATTTAAGGAAAAACCGGGACAACTATTTGAACTAAGCGCTCTTGAAAATGACATACAAAATTTTAATATCAATAATGATAACATAAAACTTGAAGGTAAAATAAAGGCTGGAGAAGCTCTTGGCACTACAGATATATTACTGAATGCAAAAGAAGGTTTTCCTGTACACATTGTTCCATCTTTTGATAACTTTGGCAGAGATAGTGTCGGTCTTTTAAGAGGTGGGGTTGCTACATCAGTTGACAGTGTTCTCGGTTATCAGGACAGATTAACGACAGGGGTAAATCTTGGAAGGTCTTCTTTATCAACATTTACTGATTATAATTTCCCTGTTTTCAATAAAGGTACACGTATTGGCGGAACATTTGCATACAGCAATATTGCAGTAACATCAGGACCTTATAAGGATTATGATGTCAAAGGTGATACATACCTTTATTCTATTTATGGCCAACATCCGTGGATTTCCACTTCAAGATTTTACCTTGCAAGTAATATCGGGGTTAATTTTAAGCAATCAAATAGTACAATAAGTGATAATGCGCATACAAAACTGGATGAAAAATCGCTCTTAACAGGTTTGTCAACAAGGTACTTTTACAGAGGCGGAGCTATTTACTCATCTCACACTATTTCAGGCGGTTATACAGATAATGAAGTAGAGAACGTAACAAAGGGTTTCATCAAATATGAAGGAAACATAACATCCATACACAATTTGAAGTATGGAATAAGTAATATTTTTAAAGTAATGGGACAGTATACTCCAAGTAAGCTTGAAACGCTTGAACAATTTCAGGTTGGCGGTGTCTCAACAGTCAGAGGCTTTTCAGAAGGATTATTACTTGGCAATAACGGCTATTTAGTAAGCGAAGAAATGCTTTTCCCTATTCCAGTACTTCCTAGAAAAATATTTAAATATAAATTAAGAGACAATATCAGGTTTTCAATATTTGCTGACCATGGCGCAGCTTATCCTGATCATGGAGAAGGCGTATGTTCAAAGTCCAAGGATTATCTTACAAGTGCAGGTATCGGGCTAAGAGTTACCTTAACAAGATTTATTACTTCCAGGCTATACTGGGGCTTTGGATTTGATAAAAGAGAATCTGACCAACCAACATCAAGATTCCATTTCGATCTGGTATCATTCCCGTTTTAAGGAAATAATAAAAATTACTAGAAATATCTGCTAAACATTTTTACTTTTATCAGTACATTCCTTTAGCATTTCTTTTATTTCTTTTATTTCATATGTCAATCTGTTGAGTGCGCAGGTAACAGGGTCTGGGATCATATTATGATTTAACTGGCTAACTTTTTCACCTTTCTGTACAACAATTCTACCTGGTATACCAACGACAGTGGAATCTTCTGGCACATCGGATACAACAACCGAACCTGCACCTATTCTTGCATTATCACCTATCATTATATTTCCTAGCACTTTCGCTCCGGCTCCAACAACAATATTATTCTTCAAGGTAGGATGACGCTTTCCATGCTCTTTGCCGGTTCCTCCAAGAGTAGCACCCTGATAAATCAGGCAGTCATCTCCAATGATTGTTGTTTCTCCAATAACAACGCCCATCCCATGGTCTATAAAAAATCTTTTTCCAATTTGGGCACCGGGATGTATCTCAATTCCGGTTATAAATCTTGAAATATTGGAAATCATTCTCGGCAAAACTGGAATTTTCCAGCACCATAGCTTATGGGCAATCCTATGAAACGCAAGTGCCTGAAATCCAGGATAACAGCAAATAATTTCAAGAATATTATTCGCCGCAGGATCTTTCTCGTATATTGTCTTTATATCTTCCTTTAAATCTCGTAAGCCCATTAATGATCCTCTTTTATGTTCGTAAATGCTCAAATAAAACCGTGCTTAAATATCTTTCACCAAAATCAGGCAAAATTGCAACTATTAATTTTCCATCGTTTTCTGGTCTTTTTGCAATTTCTATTGCAGCAAAAGCAGCTGCTCCACAAGATATACCGCTGAGAATACCTTCTTCTTTTGCCAGTTCCCTTGCTGTCTCAATAGCCTGATCTCCGGGTACAGTTATTACTTCATCTATTAATGATTTATCGTATACTTTCGGTACGAAATTTGCACCAATACCCTGAATTTTATGAGGTCCTGCCTGTCCTCCTGATAATATTGGACTTTCTGCTGGTTCTACAGCTATAGCCTTGATTTCTGGATTTTTTTCTTTTAATTTTTTTGCAATACCTGTTATTGTACCGCCAGATCCAACTCCTGCAACAACAATATCAACTTTTCCATCTGTATCATTCCATATTTCTTCAGATGTTGTATTGTAATGCGTTTCAGGATTAACAGGATTATCAAACTGCTGGGGAATAAAAGAATCTTTTATATTTTTTGCCAGTTCATTTGCTTTATTAATCGATCCTGACATGCCCTGATCTCCTGGAGTTAAAACAATTTCTGCTCCATATGCTCTTAAAAGCATCCTTCTTTCTATGCTCATAGTTTCAGGCATAGTCAGAATAATTTTGTAACCTTTAACCGAACAAACAAGAGCAAGTCCAATGCCGGTATTGCCGCTTGTAGGTTCGATTATTGTAGTTTTGCCGGGAACTATTTTACCTTCTTTTTCTGCCGCCTCGATCATTCCAAACGCAATACGGTCCTTGACGGAGTTTCCGGGGTTAAAATATTCCAGTTTGACTGCAATTTTTGCTTTACAGTCTTTATTTAATTTATTTAAATAAACCAGAGGTGTGTTACCAATTAATTCTGTTATATTTTTTGCAATTTTCATAGAAAACCTCAAACTTTTTGTCTTTTTTTCAAATTATGGGGAAGTGTCGACGAATACAAAAAACTACGTTTTTCCATTCATCAACACTCTCATTATATAAAAAACATTTAGTTTTTAGTAATAATGATTTTTCAAAACAAAATTTATACTCGTTTCATTATCGCTCTAATATAAAATTACTTTTTTTCAAGTTCGGAATAGCTAATTTTAGCTATTGTTTGCAAATATATTACTTTATTAAGAAAAGCATCATATAAATTTTGTGATAACAGGGCAATTCGTTTTAAACCATCAAGGCTGTCCACACATTCGTCATTTTCAAGAAGTGGATTTAATTCCAAAAGCTCTTTAAAAACACAGTTAAGCAAGATTATATGCCTGTCAAACAAGTTTTCTTTAATTTCATAATAATAATTTATCAGCTTGTTTACTGAATTTTTTACAAAATTAATATTCATTCTGCTTTTTTGAAGCTCTTTAACAAGCTGCCCTGATATATTGCGGGCATTTTTTGCTTCAGATGTGTATTTATCTATGTCTTCAATTAGCAAATCCAGATTTTCCCTGATTTTATCAGAGTTATTTCTGACAGGATCCATGCTGTCAGAAAGACTTTTTTCTACAATATCTTTAACTGAAATTTCAATATCAGGCATGGATTCAAGTACTTTATCAAGCTGCATGTCTTTAAATCCTTCAATTTGTGCACCGCCTGTTGATGAATTTATCAGTTGAAGTGACGTATCTGTGTTGTTATATGCAAATTCTTCAAAATATCGGATAAAGCTTGCATAATCAGGACTTGTCGGAATCATATTCCCATTTTGCCCTTTTACAAGAGTGACAGGGAAATTGGCAAAATACTGAACCATATTGTTAAATTCCGCATCGGAAAGAACTTTATTAGCCGGGTCACAATAATCTGTCAGCCTTTGAAAATCATCCATTACAAGTTTAAATTTGCCGTCTTTTTCATCTTTTATACATTTATACGCTCTGCCGTATGCGCTGCTGGCGGCATAACATTCTCCGTTTGTAAAAGCCAGATCCTGTCCGACAAGAACAATTGGATTACAACCAAGCATATATGCTGAATACATAGCTGAATAGGAAACTGTTCCTTTATTTTCATAATTTTCGACGGAAAAATCTGCTACAGTTGAAAGCCATCTTGATACAATGTCGTTATGGCAATAAAATACAAACCTTTCTCTCGCATTTAACTTATAAATATTATTGCTTACAAATGTCTGGGCTATTATATACGTATCAGAAAAGTCTATACCGTCTATAATTGCAGAGTTGCTGTGAATATCCACAAAATTAACAAAATCCGGCCTTAATCCATGTTTTATAAGAGTTTTAAATGCATTTGCAACACAGAATATAATTATTTTGTCCCTGTATTTCTTTAAAAATTCAACGTTTTTTTCTAAAGAAGGTCCCGGTGAAACTATGATTGCAGGCTTTGCTTTAAACTTATCTTTCAAAGAATCTATACTGTATGAATTTATTAATTCAGGAAGATTATTTATACCCTTTTCAGCCCATAGATATGATTTTTCAAATAAACACTTATAATTTCCTTCCAGATGAGAATGGATATCAGGCAGTTCATTTTTTAAACTTTCAAGTTCCTGCGGGCAAAGTTTGCTGCTTGAAGCCAGGGCGTACAGATTTAATGGTGCTTTGTATGAATAACATTCTTCCAGAAATTTTACCAGTTCTGTTCTGGTATGTACAACAAATATCCTTTTATCTGCAAGTTCCACTGAAAAATCAACGACTTCAAGAGTAAATCTTAAAATATCAAGGTTTGGTTCAAAAATAATAATTTTATTTTCACATTCCAGATAAGTTCTCTTGAGTAAATATCCCAAACCTAATCCGACTAAAATAATAATAGAATCGGCAGCAGCATGTGTCTGATTTAATACCTGTATAGCTTCTTTTTGCGGATTTTCTGCATCGTGAACCGATATATCATTATATAAAAGGTTCACATCTTCAGATTGTGCATTTACAAGTTCAAAAGTTGAAGATTCACTGAATACATGCTCTCTGATTTTGCTTGCTAATTTTGGGTTATATCGCCCTATACCCGATAAATTATTCTCTAAAATACTCATATCATTCAAACCGCAGTTCATTTCATAAATACACTACTTGCATGTTATACCATTTCAATTTAACTTTGTCCGCACCAGTTTCAGGAAAATATCAATTAATTAAAACTATTGTTTACTGGTATAAAATTCAAATATTTTGCTGTACTCTTACAATTTTAATTCTATAAGCTATTTTAATTCTATAAGTTTATGAAAACAATCCATTACCTGCTTTACATGAAGTTTTTACAGAACATTTATGTTTTTTAAAATCAGTTATAGTAAACACACGACAATGATGAATTGTCGTGTGTTTTAGCACCTTTACAGAGCTCTCAATATAGTTCTTGAGAACTACCAATTGTTTAGTTAAAAATGACACTTATTAATCAGGACTGCTAACTCAAGAAATACAACAAATAATGAGATATATTTATTATATACAAAAGATACAGTAAATATATAAGGAGAACAAAATGCAAATTAACAAAGCACTTGCTTATCAAAAATTTAATGAAGCTGCAACAAAACTGCAAGAAGCACAATCAAAATTAAATTCTGCTCCGTCAGACAAAAAAACTGAAGCGCAGGAAAAATACAATCAAGCTTTCAGTATATTTAATATAGCCCAAAGCAGGATGCTTCAGACACAATCATCAGAAACAACAGGTAATAAGATAAATTTTTTATCTTAATTATAGATAGTTAAAAGGAGAGAGAGATTATTATGTTCGCACCAAGTACTTCAAGCATATTTGCCAATCCTAATGTGTATGCCCAGCAATACGCAAACGCAAATGGTATTTCATTTTCTAAGGCACAAAGTCAACTAAGGGCAAAATATGGTGACCCAGAACCACAGCTTTTGTTCAATTTTAGTTCCAGTTCATCAAAAACAGGACCACAAAATGTAGGTGACTATGATCCAGTAAGCCACAAAAGCAAACCAGATGGCACTAAAAATACTACTTCTTCAAAAAGTTGTTCCAGTTCATCAAAAACGGGACCACAAAATGTAGGTGACTATGATCCAGTAAGCCACAAAAGCAAACCAGATGGCACTAAAAATACTACTTCTTCAAAAAGTTGTTCCAGTTCATCAAAAACGGGACCACAAAAGCTAGGTGACTACGATCCAGTAGGTCACAAAAGCAAACCAGATGGCACTAAAAATACCACTTCTTCAAAAAGTTGTTCCGGTTCATCAAAAACAGGACCACAAAATGTAGGTGACTATGATCCAGTAAGCCACAAAAGCAAACCAGATGGCACTAAAAATACCACTTCTTCAAAAAGTTGTTCCAGTTCATCAAAAACGGGACCACAAAATG
>Ga0209639_1000576_pt1 | contig 49313 bp, 38 predicted proteins | sample EPASupsiteHSE605_FD_187268 | JGI IMG/M metagenome (GOLD analysis project Ga0209639, IMG submission 187268) | Bioremediated contaminated groundwater from EPA Superfund site, New Mexico - Sample HSE6-05 (SPAdes) (version 2) | ecosystem: Environmental > Aquatic > Deep subsurface > Groundwater >... | reverse complement strand
GGCAAAGAGTTATTAATGAAATAAGAAAAAAAATCAAAAAAAACGGGTTTTTATCGTTTTGGTCCCCACCGCGACTTTTTTTCCCATCGCGACCATACTATAGATCAAAAAAAAAAACAGTTTCTTGGCTAAACATACTACAAAGCATCAGTTTTGAAGAAATAATTTATTTAAACTGTATTGATCCAAGTTCTCTTCTTATAAAATCTTGTTTTTCTATATCCCCAGATCTTTTCCAGAAATCAGCCAAACTAGCAGGTACAATCACACGTTCATTATCGCCTTCTCTTATATTTATCAATTCCTTAATAACTTCATAAAGAGATTCACACAAATTTTTATTTTTATATGTGTGCTGCTTTAACCATTTCACAATATCATTTTTTATAACATTTTGTTTTTGATTAGGCGATTTAGATGTACTCATCAAAAATGAAGTGATCACTTTGTTATTTTCAATTAATGTTTGATTCAATTCTCACTTCAAAGAATCAAAACAAATAAACAATAATACGGTGTTATCGATCATTTTTAATGGGGATATCGAAGGACTAGATTACAACATTATAAAAAAGAAGAAAAAGGAAATTTCCTTTTTCTCTCTCATGCGTACAACCCCGCAATTAATACATAATGAGAAATAAGAATATGAAGGTTTTTTGGTGGGGTGGTAATATAAATAAAACGTTTATTTATTAATGGGGTTAGTTTTTGGTGTTGGAGTTGGTACTTTTTTGTTTATAATATTTGCTATTTTGCTCACTCTCATACTTGTATTTGGTCATTCTTCGAAAACCTTCCAAACAGTGTTTTGGCTTGGTTTGTTGGTCTTTATTTTAGTATTCACTTTTCTTGGTTTCTGTCCTACGAAAGAAGATCCTAATCAACCAGAAATCATTGAAAATTGGTATGTTCTTGTATTTTTTTCGGCAGCCATATTTTTGGGCCTAATTATTGCCATCGTAGCCTTTTTGGTTGTCGTTTTATTATACCAAGACTTTGCGGTCGTGATTCCAACATAAATCTTGTTTTGTAGTAACTTTGTATAAAAATCATATCTATTTACGCTTTATAATAACAAATTATTATGATATATCGAATCAACAATTGAAGAGACATAAGCTGGATAACCAACAGGTGTATTACAGCTCTGATTGGATATGTTTCGGAGTGATTCGATATTTAACTGAATACTGTGCCTTTCTCTTGATGATAGTGCGAAAAACAGAATGCTTCGTGCTTCATTTGCCCAAAATCCTCTGATAGATTCGCTCTCTATTTGAAAAACAGACCAATTTGTGGTTGTTTTGCTAAAGCGGATGAGCTCAACCTGGTTTTCTAGGTTTGAAGCAAGAGTGATTACCGCTTTGTTAGTACAATTTAATGACTCAATAATTTCTGGAGAACGAAGAGGGAAAGCATTATATGTATCATCTGTTTCTTTCATGAAAGAAAACACTTTTCTTAAATCTCGAGGGTCAGGTTCCATTCCTACACTGACAAGGAAAAGAATTGCGAGAGAAAATCTAAATGATTTGATAATTGTCATTTCATCATGGGCAAATTCAATATTCATTTCAAGTTTGCCTTCAAAAAGATCTATCATGTGATCAGTTTGGACGCCTCCTTGGGGATTAACAATAATAGTATGGACAAAGTGAGTAACAATCCATAATCTCTTTAGAATTTGCTCAGTAATCTCTATTTCGAAATTGGATGCAACAAAATGGATATATTCCATATTTCTTTCAGAAAAATATGGTTTCTTGGGCTGGGTCTCTGGGCGGGGTTCTTCTATTGCATTCGACACTGTAAGATTGTCATGCAGCTCATTTTTTTTAAACTCTTTAAGGGCATAATATACTAATGATCTTAGCTCCCACATTAAAAAAGCTCTTCCTAAGTTAGGCGCAATACTCTCTAAAAAGTTTATCCTGCTGAATGCAGACATTTCCAATGGAAGATTTTGAATTCTTAATTCAAATACTGAGTGGCGGAAAATCATTGCATGGCCGATGTTGCCAAATGTTTGATGTTCTTGAGAGATTTGTTGAAGAACAGCCAATTCTCCTCCATGGCATAGTGTTTGAGAAACATACTCCAATCCTCGAACTTGAAAAGAAACTTTATTTGTATCTATTGAAATAATATGAACAATTGCCATTAAATCATCTGACAAAAAAAGATAGAATGAATCATCAATAACAAGACCAAAAGAACCTGTTTTTATCAGATATCCCATTTTCTTAATAAGAATCTCAGTCAAAGAAATATATACAGGAGCTTCAAGAGGATACTCAAAAGAATTTCTAACGAATTCTTCATTTGTAATAGGAGTATCAATGAAGTCATAAAAAGAATTAGGCCGAGGAGATGAGAATCCATATATACCTGTATACCCTAGCATTATTGCCATAGGAGATCCACTAAATAATGACCAAAAAAATGCAGGGCCTGATACTCCACCAAGAATATGTGGCAAAGTAGAAACTACTTCAGCCAGTATTAATGATTTTGAGAAATCAAAGGTATTTGAAAAAGGGTCTTTATAGAGACCCTCAGGAACAATTCTAAACTTATACCAAATCCGTAAAAACCTAAAAACTTTAACAAGCTTTCTACAAACAATTAATGAACAAATCATTGAAAAAGATAGTGATGATATACCAAAGTCATCTCTCATGACATGCATTGCCATGATGAGAGAGTAAGCAAAAAGATGAGGAATTGTTTGTACTAATCTAAGTGATTGAATGATCAATAAGGTTCCAAGTGGTTCTGGAAGAGAATGGTTATATAAAGAGATTGCGATAAAAGCAGGAGCAGTTATAAAACTAGTAATATATTTTGAATAACTAGCAAAATGTGGCAAATTTAGTGCCCTTCCATGAAATAAAAAATAGTGTTCATGTGTTGTAAGATAGGGCAGTGATACATCAAAAACAAAATGAAAGATAATTATACAATACAAAATGAATTCCAATGATTGTGGAGCGATTATCCAGTTTAAAAGTGAAGTCGATCCTGCTAAAGTAGATGTGCCAATTGCAGTAAAAAGATGACTTTTCATGAAACTCTGACAGCTATCAGATGAAGTTAAATGAGAACAAAACGTCACAACTAGTATTGAAACACCAATTGTTATGGGATTGCTACCTATTGACATGAAGGTAGAAATAAAAATCATCAATAATGAAGACCACATGAAACCACTTACAGTATTGCTAAAACTTGAAGATCCTGATATCCCATAAAGATATTTATTTACAGTCTCCAATATCCAATGCAAAGTAGTAATTGGATGTCCGTATACACCAAAAAGGATAAAAACAGGATAAAGCAGAAATGCATAATAGACAATTCTTATTGTAGAATTCAATAATGATGACCACTTAAAGCACACACCCAGATCTTCAATGCAAAACTCGCCATGGAGCATTGTCATTGAGTATTGGCAAATCCGAATAATACAAAAGAAAAATATTGAATGTGTAATTCTAGTATATGATATATATGGATCAGAAAATGTTGTTGAATATGGCTCACAAGAAGGAGGAAGAAGCATTGAGAAAACTGCCATTGCTGATATGGCTGCAACATATGGTATTTCATAACCTTTAAATAAAGTCCTTGTTGATCCAACACAAATACCGAGTAAAAATGCTAAAATAACAGATGATAACACATGCCAGTGATTAGGAGGCCTGGAAAATGTCCGTGAAAGCGATTCTCTGTCAAGATTAATACTAACAGGCTCACCAAACAATATGACTAAATTTGCACGAACTCTCCTATCTGGAGCAACATCTATTGTATCCTTTGTTACGGTTCCACTATGAACAAGGGTAACTAAACGGAAAACTTCTTCAACATCAAACCCTTGACGAACAAGTAAAAACGCTCTGTCATCCATTGAATATCTATCATTAAATAATAGTTTCCTATTTTCCCATAAAGGAACACCGATTCCTGGCGGTATTGGACTCTCAAAATCAATGTTATCATGATCTTCTAATTGAATTGATTCATCCAACAATGCATTAAACCACATAACAATTATATCTACACCAAGAACAATGAACCCAATTATTGAACAACTGATAAATGATGAGAAACTAGATAGATCAAAGTACTCAATAACAAAAAACAAAACAAAAAGCAGAAAAAACACGGATATCTTAATAATATTGGGCCATTTATCGTTACGGTGCAATATTAATCCCCCAGTAAGAGTCTGAAGAACATGTAGCTTTGCACCATAAAGTTCCATTTTATCGTAGTATATGACTGATTCTCCATCCAAAACCCCAATTCGCAAAGAAGAAATGACGACTAGTTTTAATAGCAACTTAAGGGTCGAAATTAAATCTCTGGTTATTGATGCTCGTGATATAAGTTTTGATATTAATGAGCATTTGGGTTTAAAAATCCCAGAATCGCTTATTGAAGAATGGGATTCTGATTCTGAGATTCCTTTTAAATGTGAACTTGAATGTTATGTATCTTCAAATGGAAAACCACTTACATGTCCAATATCATTGCTTTCTGATCATCATTTGAGAAATAGACCCACTTTTCCTAGTATATCTATATTACACAACATTAATAGAGAGCAAAATTTGTTTAATTGGGACTCTGTTTTAGAGATTCCGATTTTGGTGTCGGAGCTTCCTTCAGACTCTGTTTTGCATTTTAAATTTTTTTCCAAACTCTTTCAGGTGCCTTCGAAAGTAATTGGAGAATGCAGAATTAACTTATTTACCAAAAAGAATCCGCATCTTCGTGTTGGACCTTATACACTCTCTTTTGAGGAAAAAGCCCCATTAACTACATTGCAAAAGCATGTTAAAAAGCTATATACCGGAAAAGAAAAAGCCTATGAATTTATTGATGACCAAGCAAGAGTCATTAATGATTCATTACATCCAAAGGATGCCGAAAGATTTTTTACCAGCTTGCTCACTCCTTTAAAGCCACCAGAGTTGTCTGAAACATCGATGTTTTTCAAATTTATTGTACAAACACCAGCCTCATCGCCATCAATAACCATAGCTCACAAAAATCTGATATTACCAAGTTTCAATAGGAATTCCCATTTAAATCCATGTCAAAGGCTATATCATGATCTTGCTCACTCTCAAGGTCCTTCTAAATCATCTCTTCTTAAGGAATCTAACATTACCGAGACCCTTAACAAGATTAAAGCTATGCCTCCATTGGCAGATCTTCAATCTTTTCATAAGAATTTCATTTATAATAATTATAAGCATTGTATGTCTGATCCGGCTTTAATGCCTGCATTATTTAGATCTGTAAACTGGGAAATAGAGGAGGAAACAAAAGATATCGTTGATCTTTTGAAAACTCGGGATCCAATTGATGTTGAATACGCACTTGAATTCTTTACACAAAGATACAATATTCCAATGGTTCGTGAGTTTGCTGTAAAATGCATCAAAAATGTCCAAAAAGAAGAACTTATACTTTATATTCCTCAATTGCTACAAGCTGTCAAATCACCTTATACATCTGGTCTTGGTGATATTCTCATTGCCCATTCAAAAGATGATATAATATTTGCCTCAACTGTATATTGGATTGGACAAGTTGAAAGGGAGTCAAGTCAAGCTATTGGTGCTTTAATATATGAGTTATTAGAACAAGTGAATGAAGATGTTAAGAACAAACTTGAAACACAGATTCAACTCGTCACTAAACTCACTGAATTTTTAGTTGGCAATCACAATAACAAGAATAAGCCCCAACAAATTAAAGAAAGATTTGTTGAATTGCTCCGTGACGATCCTGTTTATTCCAAACTTCAATCTTTTGATCCTGTTCATTTGCCTTTATCACCAGATATCATTGTTATTGGAATAGACCCAGTTGACGTCAAAGTTTTTCAATCAAAACTTAGACCTGTGATGCTCTCATTCAAGCTTCTTAATGGGGGTAACTATAGAGTAATATTTAAGATTGGTGATGATATGAGACAAGATCAATTGATAATACAATTATTTGAAGTAATGGACCATATATTTAAGAGAGCATCCATGCAACTCAATATTACAGCTTATAAAACACTTGCCTTTAGCTCAACATTTGGCTGTTGCCAGTTTATTGATAATTCTAAAGCAATTCTTGATATTGTTAATGATCACAAGTCTATTCGAGATTTTTTGGAAGAAGATCACCAGCCAATCGAAAAGAAGATTGAACTGTTTACCGAATCGCTTGCTGCTTATAGCGTAATGACCTATGTTCTAAGAATTGGAGATAGGCATGATAATAATATTCTTGTCACAAAAGATGGAAGACTGCTTCATATTGATTATGGTTTCATATTAGGAGATGTGACTAAGCCTTTTACACCTCCACTCAAATTATCTAGAGAAATGATCGACACTATAGGCTCTGATGGGTTACAGAAGATATGCGATTGGGCAAGTCCTGCTTTCAATTCTTTGAGAAAGAAAGCAAGATTGATTCTAGTTTTGATCGAATTAATGTTTACTGCCCCTTTAGAGTGTTTTCAGCAAAATCCAATGAGGAGATTACAACAGGTAGAAAATTCATTATTGCTGAATTGTACAGAAATTGAAGCCATCAATTCACTCCAAGCAACATTCTCTGAGTCCCTTAATTCAAAGATGCAATTACTATGGGATGCTGTTCATGTAATTGCAGTAAATGCAAATGGTCCTTCTGCTGAGAACTAATAAATACTTATTTGTCTATTAAGGTATTGAGCAATTTTATCATTTTGTGATGATTATCTTTGTAAAACTGTTTAGAATAAAAATGAAATCAGTGTTAAACAACACACAGATCCCAAAACAATCGTTTTATTCAAGAGAGGATTCCTATTTTGATTATACAGCCCTTTCGCAGGAGGACAAGATAAAATGTCGAAAAATGGTTGAGCAAATTATTTTGACAAATGAGATTCCCGAAATTGATTCAATAATGTATAACAAATTGTGTATAGTTTTAAGAGAAATGAAGCGTGAGTATGTTATGCAAAAGAATTTTGTTAAATCACAGGAACTTGAAGATATTTCGAAAATTATTTCTTCCACATATATTGAAAATCAACATTATATATCAAAACTTGATACAGTCACCAAAATTCAACATCAACTAGATCTTTTGACTCAAAACAATAATATGATTGACAATTTCTGGGAAGAAAAAATTGCCGAATTTGTCGAAGCTAAAACAATTGAAAGAGAGAGTATTATTGCGGAGAAGGATGGCAAGTTTTCAAGATCATTATCAGGAGATTTAGATGAATTACCACAAAAGTATTGCAAAATGAGCTCCCATATATCTGATCTAATTGAAAGAGAAAAAAATTTGATCCGATCTAAAAGATTTCTGGAAGCGGAGATGATTCATAAAGAAATAGATACTAAATCAAAACAAGAATATGAAAAAAAGAAGAAGGAATACGAAATCAGTATTCAAAAAAGGAAGAAAGAGATTGATATACAATATGAAAAAAGGCTGAGTGCTTTTGATATGAATGTTGAACAAGTATTGAAAGAATTCCAAATACAAAAAGAGAATGATGTTAAACATATCAAAACAGCGATAGAAAACATTCAAACAAAGCTTATTAATGCTCAAAGTGAGTATATTGGTGAGAATGATCCAATTATTAACACAATAATTAACAGAAAAGATTGTCCAAATAACAATGATGATAGTCTTATTTGTGGAACGATTCGAAACCTTGTATTAACAAACAAACCAATTGAAAGGAGCGCCACATCAGTTAATATACCTAAGCGTATTGTTGACGTCACAACAAAAGAAAAGTCAATAGCTTTGAAACAAAAAGGTAGAAAGCTTGATAGTCGAAGATGGCCAAAATAAAAGTATAAATCAGCTTTTTATATTTTTGGACTTAGATTGGAATTGCTTGAAAACAAAAACCCGCTTCTTGATTCAGACAAAAATGAATTGGGGATTTGAGATGAGCCAGATGAGCACCTAACCATTCTTCTTGGCATACCCTGTGAGCTTTTCAAATCCTCTCGAAATGAAGAATGGGATCGATAAAGATCTCCATTCTTCACATGATTTTCATCCCGCATTGGTGTGTAAGATCCAATGCATAATTCTGGATATTTCTGGTGGAAATCACGAAAACCACCATTGAGTAAAAATATATTCGGATATGATAGTGTTGGATAATTAGTTAAATTCTTCACTCTATCTAGATTACGGAAGAAAGAAAGCATTTCTGGTCCACGATCTTGAGAAAACTCACAGTGAAAAACCAAACAAATGTTTCTTCTCTGATACATGTTAAAAAGATCTTTGAGTCCTTTTATATTAGTGATATTCTTAGAACCAATAATATGCCCACCAATATATTCATATTCAAAACGTACATCGATGACAATCACCATTTCATATGAATGGCTCATAGGATTGCTTAAGAGGCTAGCTAGTTTCTCAGGGTCAATTCTCAGCGAATAAGTACAGTCATAGCTGGATGATTGTGATAAAGAAAGTGGGCCACTTGTATCACAACTTGATCCTTTCCCTTCTTCTCCAAAAGAAGGTAGAGGTATTCGCATATATATTCTTTCTGATGGGCAGCGTACAATTGATCTTGATTCCATATGTTTGTTTCAAACCCTCTATTTACACATGACGATAACACAAATTATGAGAATTTATAAACGTTCGGGAATATTCTTAAAGGTTAACAAATTTTTGATTGAAAAGTGGCAGAATTAAAATAATTCATATGAAAAGTGTGTGACAATGTAGAATTTCAATTAAATATATTCAATTAAGTTTTATTCACATAAAACAGTTAATATTCATGTTACAACATCATGGTTGTTTAGAAGGTAAAATAAACCAAGTAAAATCTGTAAATTTTAATGAAAAAGAAGCATCATGAATTAAGAGATTTGCCCTATTTAAACGATGATCAACTTGAAAATATAAAGCTTTTATATGGTCCTGATCCTTCGATTCCTGTTTATAGTGATTTAGTGATCCCCCCAACACCACAAGAGTCGAGTATGAAAGCAACACAGTATTTGCACAAAACAAAGGAGAAATTTTTTGGATCTAATAGAAACTCCGAGTTATTGAAGAACCAAGCGTTACGAAATCTAAAAAAAACTGCTTCTGGGAAATCAATCGATAATCCCGTGTCTCCTCAGCCGAATAGACTGAAGCCGGATGCTTATTTTTTCACTGATCCATTTCACAATATATGGCAGACATCAAACACAGTAACTACAATAGTCCAAGAATTGAGGAGGCTTCCATATTTTCTACAAGGGATTCAATCAGATGTTGAATACCGATTTAGGGAAGAAGTCGTTGCAATTGTACACAAAATGGATAGAAAAGGCCTTCTAAAAGTAAAAGGTAAGAGCAAGATACAGTTAAATGGGAGTATGACATACTTTGTTACTGAAGTTTATCAAGCTAGGCGCAATATTATTGTGAGTTTGATTAAAGATCATGTTATAGATCCTTCATTACTAACAGAGAAACAAATCAATGAGTTTTCTGAATCCATTCCCAAACAACATGCACTTACTGACAATATCTCCACTCGCTCTTATGTAAGTGTTACAGACAATGAGAGACATCTTTCTGATTTTTTGGGACATATAAATGAAATATTTCCTCCATGCTATAGGCATGATGATGAAATGGATATGACTTTTTCTGAAACTCGAAATACTGTTATTTCAAGATTGAGCGAATCAAGGGATTATGATTTTTCAATTCCTCCTCCAGCAGCAACAGTTCCTGTCTCTCCAAGGGCACTCAATGAGCCAAGAAATATGATTGTATCAGATTTTTCGTTATTTATTAAGCCCAAACCAAAATTCGCTCAAACTGCCCCTGTTAGCCCGAAAAAATCATTGATCGTTTTTGCAGATCACAGTGAAAAAAAGCAGAGATTGTGGGATAATGACCAAAATGAAAAGTTTTGGAAATTATCTGATCCTCTTCATAATTCAAGAACAAAAACAGAAAAACATCATATTAAGATTTTATCATCAATTGTTGAAGAAGCTCAATTTCCAGTTCCAGAATTCGATCCATCATCTGCCATTGTTCCAGATTTATCTTTTGAACGAAAAAATTCATCAAAGTCAATACTCAAAGAAAATCCTTCAACTTTTATGAAATCGAATAATTACCACTTGAGAAATAGCATTATTAATACTGAGAGCGGGCAATGTTTAATTAATGGAAACGATTATGGAACAGTTGATCCTGAAGCAATGGCATTTCTTAAAGAAATTTCTGAGGCAGATGATGGAACAACAGGTATCCAAACACATAACAAATTGAATCAGATATGGGATCAATTAGGTTTTACTGTAATGCAAAAACTATCAATGGTTGTCAAATACTCATCAGATCCTGATGAGAGCTCGAAACTTGGGGATGCACTGTGTTATTGGGAACAAGCATTAGACACTGTTCACAACTATGACAAAGAGTATAAAGATTTGAAAAACCTTCTTCGATTTGAAAATGGACAAGAAGAACACAATATAACATTTTTCCAAAACATTTTGAAAAATACTAGAACCCTGGAAGATAGTTTAACTAGAATCAACTCAATTCTGATGGCTAACTATGGAGATGAGCTGAAAATCAAACAAGAAACAGTATCAGATCTCATATTTAAGAGGAGAATGAAAATTCAGAAGATATTTGATGAACAAATGATACAAATCACTGTCGATTTATCTTAGCTTCTTCAGAGCTTCAAGGGTTTTTTCTGGATCTCTGCTATTCGTAAAGTATGTTTGAAACACTAATGAACTTGAATATCCCAAATCAGTTATGGATTGGATCATTGAATAATCCCAAGAACTCAATGAAAAGTTCTCATCAATAAATATACCTTGTTCTATCTCCTGTATTTCTTCTAAAAAATTATCTGGATTTTGACCAATATCGATAATTTGCTTCCGAATAGTCCTTCTCAGTATCTGTCCTCTAACAAAATCTTTAGACTCGATATCCTGAAGAATGTTAAACAAATTTGACAACCTATTAACAGGCTTCTTTATAATTGCTTTCACCTCTCTTTGCTTTGTCAATATATGGTTTACTGCTTTCTGAATATCTAATGGGTACTTTTTAAGAGCCAGTTCAGCCTCAAATTTTTCAAATCCCATTTGTATTAATGTTTCTAGAGAATCATCCTTTGGTGGATTATTAACAGGCTTTTCTTCGATTCTTATGATAGGAATATCTGTTTCTGTTCCTTTTATTTCAGGAACAATCCTTAAGTTTTTTTTATAAAAATAAGGAGATTTCGAATACTCATTTTCTCCGTATAGAAGATAAACAAAAGAAACAATTGTTTCTCGAATATCTCCAACCTTGGTCTCAACATCAATGGGTTCGAAATTCACTGCTGCCCAAATAATTTGTTTGTTAAGAATATCTTTAACCATTTTAGATTTATGGACAATTAGCCTTGTGCATGTTCCATCTTTCAAGCTAGTTAATTCTATTGCAATATTCTGCGACGACATTACTTACGATCAATAAACTTATCAAGTTGAAATATGTCAAGAAAACTCCAAATTTTCGGGATAGTGAAAAGGTACTAATTTCATTCCATGAATCATAAAATATCTTCAATTTCATGCCATTAAAAAGAAATGTGCTTGAAGACAAAAAGAATTTGTAAACATTTTATACCATACGTTTAGAAATACAAATACATATGTCATTGGTTAATTCCGAAATGATGAATAAGAGATTGCTGGATGGTTATGGTCCTGAGATAAGGAATTACACACAAAAACATAGAGAAAGTCTTGGGTCTACATATACATTTGATACTGTTGATGATGATTTAATGCAGCTACAAAAAGCACATGAAGAATCGAAGAAAAAAGCAGAAGAATATGAATACTTGGATCAAAATTGTTCTGAGGAATCAGTTTTATATGATGATTCGCTTCCAAGTGTTGATGAACTCCAGGGAGATATTGCTGAAAAGACTCAACAAATCGAAGATTTGAAACAAAAAATCAATGATATGAATCAAAGATTTGTGTGGGATCTTTCATTGGCCATTAAGAGGAAAATTTTCGCAAATCCTACAATCAGCATTGAGAACAAAATGCATTTCTCCAATCTCTCCATCTCCACAATTTTAGACAGGGCAGAAAAAGAAAACCCAGATCCACATGAATGGAAAAGATGGATAGAAAAACAATATGATCAAATTGAAAGAAAACAATAATAAACTATTTAACATTCTATTCTAAACGTCCATCCGATAGAAGTTGGACCAGATCATTGAAGTAAGTTTCAAGGTGGTGATGATATACCGATGAGTCTTGCTGAGAAACATGCTGAATCATTGATATCTGAATCCACAGGCTTAACCAAACTAACACACAGAGTATTATTGAAAGTCTTCTTTTTTGACTTTTATTAGAGAAACAGTTGGGCAATCAATAATAATATATTTGAATGCCTCGCGCTTTAAAAGACTATTAATTTCTGTTTTTATACTAAATTACTTTTTTTTATGTATTATTTGTGCTTTTCCAAAAAATATGAACAGAATGAAACAATATCCTATTAGAGAATCCTATATTTTAGTATCTTCTCATGTATTTGTTTCTTAGAATAATGTAATTCGTAAACACCAAAAAATCATATCAATGTGTGTTTTCGCTTTTTTGTCGCTAAAAATAGTATCTTTCAATTCTGTTGGAATACATTCTTGGTTGTGTCCAATAAATGGAGAAATTGAAGTGTTAGTTGTTGCTGGAGGTGGTGGCGGAGCAGGAAGATACTACGGTGGTGGGGGTGGTGCTGGGGGTGTTATCTATCATTCTCGTTATAATGTTAGCTACAATGAAGAGTACACTGTTGTAGTAGGTGGAGGAGGAATTGGTGGTTCGCCCGGGGTTTTTGGATCAAACGGCGGTGATTCTAAGTTTGATAAAATCACTTCTAAAGGAGGCGGAGGTGGCAGTCTCTATAACAGCGAGCTAAAGCCGGGTTTCAGAGGTGGATCTGGGGGAGGAGGAACTGGAGGTGCATTTACTGTTGTTACTCAAGGAGGCAGTAGTGATCAAGGTACCCCTTGTGAAGGTTTATTTTTTGGAAATCCTGGAGGTCACGGAAACATTCAACCAAGCCCAGAATACACAGGAGGAAAGGGAGGAGGTGGCGGCGGAGCAGGAGAAATTGGAGAGAGCCCGCCATCAAGTGCATCATGTGCAGGAAAAGGTGGTGATGGGATTAATATTACGGGATATGTTGGTCCAGGATTTGGTGTCGATGGGTTTATCGCAGCAGGAGGAGGTGGAGGATCCTATACTCAGTGTAAAGGCTTAGGTGGGAAAGGAGGAGGTGGATCTGGTGGCTTTGATTCTGCAAATGGTCTAAATGCCATACAATTCACAGGAAGCGGAGGCGGTGGTGCATCACATGGCTCTTCATATGGAGGAGATGGTGCTTCAGGAATGGTTATTATTAAATTTTCACACAGCATATCAGTGCCTTACAATCATAACAATCGAAACCAGTTTTTGTTTCTCTTAACCCAGTTTCTACTTTTTCTTTAACATTCTATTCTAAACGTCCATCCGATAGAAGTTGGACCAGATCATTGAAGTAAGTTTCAAGGTGGTGATGATATACCGATGAGTCTTGCTGAGAAACATGCTGAATCATTGATATCTGAATCCACAGGCTTAACCAAACTAACACACAGAGTATTATTGAAAGTCTTCTTTTTTGACTTTTATTAGAGAAACAGTTGGGCAATCAATAATAATATATTTGAATGCCTCGCGCTTTAAAAGACTATTAATTTCTGTTTTTGCTTTTTCTTTATCATATTTCGTGAATGTTTGGAGAACCATCTTGAAAACAGTCTCGTCATGAATCCCATTTTTTTTTAAATAGTTCCATGTTCTTTCTGCAATAGCTTTCCAATTGTTCCTTAAAAAAGACTCCCAGCTTCCAGAAGAGTTCGAAGGGAATACAGTTACAATTGGCATAATTTCTCTTATTGGTGAGTTAACAAACTCAATTTCTCCGCTCTCTGAAATATGAATCGCATTTTCAAATGGATTTCGGCATGATGGACATAATGGTTTTTCATTACTCCATTTATTGAAGCAATCAAAACAAACTTTATGACAACAAGGATTTAACACACAAAAATCTTTCTTTCTTTCATAACAAACAATGCAGCGATGCATTTTTGGAATCATTTAAATGTATCTAACCGTTCTTAGGCATTTGGAGAATCGCCTCGATTGCTTCGATCTCTTCTTCTGTGCAATTAGATTTGATATTATTGATTAATTCATCAGATTCTTCTATATGCCCAGAGTTCTTTGCCACTTTGTGAAAATACTCAATGAATGAAACAGCATCAAAGTCAAGAGTATGATCTTGGGTAATTCGAAGTGCACTAACCAATGAATGATAAGATTCTTCATTTTGTCCCTTATAGAAGTAAACGATGCCTTCTAAATAATGCTTCTTGAATTGGTGAAAGGATTCTTGGATATTTATTGATTCGCACTCTTTTAGTAGCTTGGACACATTAGATATTGATTTTTTGGTGGAACTTGATGCAAATATTGCTTCAGAATATGACAAACGAATTCTCACGAACAATTCATCGTCCGATTTATACTCACAACTTTGTTTATATGATTTCTCAAGATGTCTCAGAGAACTCTCTATTCTGTTTGTTTTCAGATACAATTCACCGATTTCTAAGTGACTTAATAAAGACTGTATAGAATTTTCCCCGTATATTAGATAGTTCAAGCACTTTTGCTTCATAAGCAATTGAAATTTTTTATCTTCATCAACTCCATTAGATAATTCATTTTCAATTTTGACCAATTTTGCTTCAGGAGTCTCAATATCATCAATTTCTTCTGGGTGCGCATTAAAATACCTTACAGAGTATGGTTCGAATTTATTTTGTTGTGTTAAACGATCATATATGGAGGACGGAGGTCTTGAGAGCCTAAATGAAGAATTATCAATTTCATTACTTGGGAGTTTGCTTCTTGATGTAGCTCTACCGCTAACTCCCTTTATTTCAAGTTTTGACACGGTTGTCTTTTTTGGCGCCGACATTAAATAAATGAAATATATCCAAATACGGAAAAGGATCCAAAGTATTACAGCGTGATCCACAATGCAAGAAATGAAAGAATAGGTGAGTGTACGTTTAGAAAAAAAATGGAATTTGATTTTAGAAATGGGTTTTCAAGAGAGTTTCTTTCCAAAATGGAATCAGGCAACTCGTTGATACGTTTTTTAAATGATAGGAGATTGGACGTGGAATCAAGGTCGCTCAAAATTGTTCATGTTTTGGATACAATTTTGGAAGAGAACGTTTCTGATTCAAAAATTAGAATATCAATAGGAGAAATGAAAGCAGAAGCAAGAGCACTGAAAGGAATAATTACAAATTCTGGGAAATTTGATGAAAATGGCATTTCTATAGATCGTGTTCAATTTGAGCAAAAAATACAATCATTTAGTAATGATATTGCCGAAAAATTCAAGAAATTGAATGATGAAATCCTCTTTTGGAAAAAGAAATTTGATGAAAAAAACTCTCAGAGTGTGAAAGGGAACATTGTCAAGAATCATTCTTCCAATTTAGATAATGAAGAAATTTCTTCTCTAAGTGTAACTCTTCATCAAACACAAGCAGATTTGCAAATAAGAATTCAAGAAAATATTGAAATGAGTCAAGAGCTTATTGAAAAAAGGAATCAACTTCGAAATTACCGAGAAATGTGTGCAGAATATGATGATGTTAAGGAACAATTGCATTCAATAGTATCACAAAAACGTCAAATAGAAGAGTTTAATGATACACTAAACCAAGAGAATCAGCGTCTTATTAAAGAGAACAAATCTCTTAAGGATCAAATCATTAATGGAACATCTGTTGAATCTCTGAATCTTCAGATTGTTCAACTAAAAGAAGAATTGAATTCTCAACAAATAAAAATTGAGCAAGAAAAAGAACACTCTAAAAGAATCCAAGATTCCGTAATGAGCATCAACCAAAATAAGGATGCAGAATTGCTTAAAAGTGAGATTCTGATTGAAGAAATATCATCTCTTAAAACAGAAGTTGTAGAAAAAGAGAAAAGCGTCAATGATATGAAAAAGAAAGTCCTAAAGTGTTTAAGAAGAATGGAATTAATCCAAGCGAATCACAAAATTGTTGTTACTGAAAACGAAGGGTTAAAAGAACAGGTCAGTGAATTAAGAAAAGAAAGATTTCAATTAAATCAAGATATAATTGATTTAAAAACACAGGCAGAAAACTTTGAGCACAAAATTAAGGGACTTAACATTGATTTGGAAAGTGAAAAGGCAAAGACATCAGAGCAAAAATCAAAATCAAATGATCTATCAGTCAAATTGTCGAAATACTTATCTTCATTAAAAGAGCTCAAAACTACTGTCCAAGAAAAAGAAATGAAAATAGGTGAATTAGAAGGGACAATGAAGATGCTTGAGACAGAAAACAATGATCAAAAAGATAGAATAAGATTGCTTCTAAATGTAAAAAAGGACAAAGACGAATTCGAAAGAAAACTTGAGGAAGCTATTCTTGATAATGCGAATTTGAGAAAATCATTGAAGTCCTCTCAAGAGAACACAAGAGCTTTGAATGAAACAATAGAAACATTATCAAATGATCTTAACAAAACTAAGATTATGTTATCATCTTTAGAAGAGACAAATAATAAAGAGCGATATGAAAATAAGAACACAATTGCCCGAATCAATTCACAGCTTAAGGAATTAACCAAGGAAAACGAACTGTTAAATAAGAAGATTAAAGACTATGTTAATCAAAAAGATGAAATTGAAAGGGATTTCGAAAGAATGAAGCAGTCAACAAATGAAAAAGTGAGACTAATGACCAATCAGCATAATGAATCTGAACAGAGTATTTTGCTAAAATCGAAAGAGCAAGAGAATCAAATATTAATACTTAATCAAAATTTACAAGGGCAAATTCAGAAGTGCTTTGATATGAATGTTGAAATTTCAAAGTACTGCTCATTTGTCCAACAAGTGGGTACAATATTATCAGAAACTGATGAAAATTCTATACTTGATTCAATAAGGAGCATTATTGAAGTTAGGAATAATTCTCTTATTCTACTTAAGTCTATTAACAATGAAATCAAAAGAATATTTAATCTATTTAGTGTGAGTTTTCAAGAGGTTGGAATAGATACTTCTGAATCATCTCCTATTAAGTGCATTGAAAACATTCAAGAATTTATTCGTAAACTTTTAGAGATAATTGATGAAAAGAATAAACAGGAACAATCCAACGAGAATGAAAAATCAAAAATTGCACGATGTATTGGAGTTGCACAATCAGATGCATATGAAGATATTCGACAATCGATTGAAGTTTTGAAAACGAAAAACAGAGAAAATGAAATTATTATTGAAAAACAAAGTACTCTTCTTGATAATCTTAAAGAATTGTCTTCGTCTGAATCTATTGAAGATTTATATAGTTACTTTTATTCTCTTAAAAAGGACAATCAAAATCTCAAAACATTGTTTGAAAGGAAAAATCAAGAATATGAATATATAATAACTCAAAATACTGAAATTGAGAATAGAATGTCCAATTTTATTAATTCAGTTTCCTCAGCTCTTAAATGTAAACCATCATTGGATTTGGCTCAAGAAATAACAAAACTTAAACTTAAGAAAGCAGAGTTTCATAAACTGATCTCAAAACTTATGAATCTAGCAAAAGTATCTGAACTTTCTCAATTATACCAAACTATTGAAGCAGAACATAATAAGTTAGTATCATACCATAGAAACGAAGAATTAATTGCACATGATCATCAAATCGGATCTATTGATGAAATTTCTTCTTATGTCACAAAAATGAAGAACAAAATCTCTGTAATAGAAGATGAGTTATCTCAAGAAAAAAGGAAATATTTTGAACTGGTTTCATCTCTTATGGAATCTGTTAATTGTGAAAAAGAAGTAGATCTTATCAGTTTTATCTCCCATATCAATAACGAGAACAAATCATTGAAAGAAGAATTGAACCTAATTAGAGAAACAATAGGCAATAGTGAATCAATCATTGAGCATGTAACATATATGCAAAATGAAATTGCAGATATGAGACAGTGTAGCAATCAGATATCTGAATCAATTAGTAATAAATTTGGATCTCAATATATCTCAGATATATCTGGCTTTATGACGACAATTAAGCACTCAGAAGATTTAATGTATCAACTACTTATATCTATAATAAGTGTAATATCAAAAAAGCCTGAATCTGAAATAAGGCTTTCATTTCCATTTACCGAGCATTTAAGTCATGCTATAATAGAAATTGTTAAAAGCTACTCTGGGAAAATGGAATTACTACAGGAGCAATCAGATTTAATTATTGCTAAAGCCAGGAAACTAGGGTATGTTGGGGAATCATATGTAGATGCATCAGAGTATATTGCAGAAGAGAATGCAAGAAGGAAATCAACTGAAATCTTGGAAAACACAATTGAGCAACTCAGAGAGTTGAGGGAAGACAAAGACAAAGAAAGAGAAGTATTTGAAAAAAGAATATCAACAGCAAATAGCAGGATGAATGAGCTACGCAATCAAAAAACAGCTGCTGTTGAGAATGCTCTTCAAATCCAAACAGATCTCAATAACAGAATTGAGTTTTTAGAAAAAGAGCTTAGAACATTAAATGATCAATTACTTCAAAAAAGAAGACTGATTGAAGAATTATTAAGGCTTGTTTCGAATGAGCCTTATGATAAAGAATTGATCCAAGCAAACATTGATCAAAACATTTCTGAAAAAATCAAGTTTATTTAAATAGTGTTAGACAAATAAAACTATTATTTATGAACAGATTCTACATGTTTTAGAACTACTACAATTTTGTTTTGTAGTAATTTCAAAAGCAATTCGATGCTTTGGTATGAAAATGTTTTTGAATTCTCTATTGTATCTGATATTTGGTTAAATGATACTTCAAGATCAACTAATACATACTCAAACAGCTTAAGTTTTGTAGAATCAATTGGTAAAAATGATGCATATGCATAACTCCAAGCCAGTAATATCAAAGCATGGTCTATCGTTTGGACAATTAAAGAAGATATACTCTCGATATCATTAATTGAACACTTTTCTTTCAGCATATTTCGAATTCTGTTATTATATAACCTCTTAGATGAATTATTGATTTCTTGCCTTGATCTCATATGTGTTTCATATCTTTGATGATAATGATTAAGACGTTGAACATCATCATATTGTGCATATTTGCGATTTTGATCAATTTCATTGGTAAACTGGGCGCATCTATAGTAATCAGTATGTTGTAACCAGTCTCCTCCGCATATCCAACAAAACTCATAATGACATCTCTGACAAGTCATATGATTACACCCTCCATTTTTTTCGATCCTAATTCTACATTTAGGACAAACCTTGGTGTTCTGACTTAACCACTTGTTTGCTATTGCATCAGAACTTGTTAATTCGAGCCATTTTGATTTTTGTCGGCATGTTAAAGGTGGATGGGCTTCTTCTGAACAAAACCAGCAGGTTTGGCAACCACACTCACATTCAGCAGCCCCACAGTACCCCAATGTGCTATAGGATAAGACCTTATTGCACTTGGGATTATGACATCTTTTAACTATCAAACAATCTTGAACAAATGAATCTAATATAAAAGAAACATAATCATTTCCAATTGTTTCGCCGCATATTAGAAAAACATCCCTTTGCAAAACAACTGCATTACATCCTGATGGGCATTTAATGAATAATGTACCCCGAGAAACAGATGACATTAAATGCTCTTTCCAACAGTTCTCACAAAAAGAATGACCACACTGCAAAGATAATAATTGAGAAGCAGAACAAGGTTCTGCACAAATATCACACTCTTGATCAGTTGTTGCTCGACGAAGGCCCAATGGCTGAGAAATTTCTTCATGTTGAATGGAATAGCCATTCAATACAGTTTCTGGCTTCTCTAAAAATCCTTGTGTAGCTTTTTCAATGTCATATCTATAGTGTTTTATAATAATTTCGGCAATATCATGATGAACAAAAAATGTATCTCCAATTATCTTGATATATTTTTCAATCAACTGCTTTAGTTCATCTCTTCCTAATATATCATGGTGAGTTTCGATATTGGTAAACTGTGATATACTTGAATCAACCGAATTAGACTCTCCTATGTCCAAATACTTGCTAAAAAAATCAATCAACAACTCTTCACGAAAATTTTCATCAATAACAACCATTTTATAATAGCATTCCATATTCATTTGCGAATATGTGCATAATTGGTCAAAAGCATCAGGGAAAAAAACACATTCATGATTATACTTTTCCACGCATTTCCCAACCCATGATTCCATTTCTTTACTGCTTTCTACCAGTTTATGCAGTTCGGAAACTAAGTCAAGCATTTTTTAAAATATATTTTTTATCTATATTAGGAACAATTCTAATCAATATATTGACTGTTTTGCTGTTTTTCGCAAAAAATCTTAATTGCTTCTACAAGGTTCTGCTTCTCAATGACTTTTTTGTTGCTGTTATTATTCATTAATGGGCCAAATAACAATTCAATTCCACTTTGTGTTGGCCCTAAGCAGTCTTTCTCAGAGTGACCCGGGTTACCACAATTATAACAAAACACTGAATTTGACCAATTATTTTTTGAATCAATCAATCTTTCATTTGATGGCAAAAAATAACCAAATTCATCTGTTTTCCATTCAGATGGAATATTATTCTCTGCTTGAGATAATCGACTATTCATTTCTTCTTCCAATTCTTGGCACTTAGGAATCTTCGCATTACAATTGCAGGTTTTATGCCCTATTTCCCCACATCGAAGACAAACCATTGTTCTTTCAACTTTTTGGTAAACTACATCCAGCCCGGATTTTGATCTTTTCATAATAAAATAACCACCATTTTTCTAACAATTTATTTATTAGTTACATTAAGAACCCCTATCTTTGGTCCTTTGCCGAATCTCTTATTGTATTCCTTCTCCTTTGATACTAAAAGGGATCTATATTGTGTAAGATCCTGGATTCCTGATTGGAGCTGTCCTGTAATGATTTGAAGCTTGAGTTGAAGTTCTTCTATCAAATCGATTTCGATTTGTCGAGGCGGTCTTCTTCCAAAAATTTCTCTCTTTGTATTCCTCTCATGTGTTAAAACGGAAATTTTGTCTTCGTAGAATACTAGCATTTCTTTCCATTCAGAATTCGTCTTTTTTATGTATGAGTTCCCTTTTTTAGCATTTTCGCCTATTGATGACTGGTATTTATCCTCATTCTCTTGGAATTTTGAGTGAAACACTCTTCCTGTGTTATCTAATTCTTCTTGGGCATCTTTTATTAGCTTTTTAATTGATAATATCTTTTTTTGGTGCTCGGATGATAGCAAAGTTGCTTTCTCATTCCATTTCTGTAGATTTGAGTCAATAGAATCTTTTGATAATTGAGAAAACTCGTTGATATCTTCTCTTAAATTTTGTTGTTTGATTTTAATCTCTTCAATTACTACTTTGTTTTGATTTTCGATGTCCTTTAAAACCATTAGATGTGATTCTTTTTCACTCCCCATTAAGAACTGTGACTTTTCATTGTCATTTCGGAACATATCATCCATTTTCAGCCATGCTTCCCTATCAAGTGCAATAATCATATCAATCTCAGATTTAAGGATTTCTATTTCTTCAATTGATTGTGCATTTTTCAAATCAGTTTTATGTCTGCTCATTATTCTTTCGAATTCTTGCTGCTCATGTTCAAGTGTCAAAGAATGTGCTAATCTATCATTCTCTTCAGAATTACGGATATTGGAAATTTCGGTAGTAATTGATGACAGAAGTCCATCAGTATCAATAGAATTGGGATTATTTTTAATAAAAATCTGATGTCGGGTGTTTTCGGAATCAATAATCTCCTCCCATTTATCTTCAATTCGATTTTTTTCGGTTTTTATTGACTCTTTGGTTTTCTCAATTATGTTTTCAATTCGAAGTTTTTCATCTTTCATACTAACAGAGATTTCTTCATCAAATTCAGGAACAGAAATTGATCTCAGAGATTCTAATAATAATGATTCTTGAGATAAATAATTTTCTAATAGTTTTTTGAGTTCAATATTTTCAGAATATGATCCATTAATATTATCTATTGTTGATGTATACTTCGAATTTAAATCTGATATAATTGCACTATACTCTGTTTCAAATCTGTTTCTAATTTCCTCGGTTTTCATTGTATTTTCCATATTCATGTTCAATAACTTCTCCTTATTCGATAATTTTGTTTCATCTATCTCATGATTAAACTGATCAGTCTTACTCTGAATCTCTTGATAAATTGAATCTTCAAGCTCTTTATATTCTAAATCATTTTGTTTGGATAAGTTAATAGCTTCTATGTTTAAAAAATCCAATTTAGCTTTGAGATCATTGTATTCCTGAGTTCCACTATTCATGGTAGACATTTGTTTTTCATTCAGTTTTCTAATCATCATTTCGTGTTTGCTTTTGATCTCTTGAACAACCTGAAAATGATTCTTATTAATGGACTCAATCTTCATACCTTTATCTTGCTTCAAATCATTTAAACTTCGAGAAAAATTCTTAATCTCTTCAGAATTCTTTTCACTTTGATTAATTAATGACTGATGAAGCATGTTTTGAATATTGGTTGACTCTTTCACAGCAATCTCGTGGTTTTTCCTGATTTGTTCCATCTCAATTTTGTGCTTTTCAATCAATTCTTGTATTGATGAATCAAACGAATCCAAATTGGAACGAATGTATTCGCTTTTTTCTGAGTATTCTTGTTTAAGCCTTGATGATTCTTGTGAATGAAATTGCTTTTTTTGGAGAATCTTTTCTCTATGCTCATTTAGAAGTTTTTGATACTTAATTTCAAGGTTCTTATATTCTGCTTCTTTTTTTGATTTCAATGCTGAGATTTCTTGTTGAGTTTTTGTGATGATTTCCATTGATTGGCTAGTTTCTCCTTTTATTGAAGAAACATTGGCTCTACTACATTCTAATGAAGCCATAATATTCCGTTTGTTATTGTTAACTAACTCTTTAATCACTTCTTGCCATGCTTTCATATTTTTTCTCTCATTATTTAATCGATTCTTTAGATCTCCAATTCTGGATTTAATTTGGCTTTTTTCTTGAGATCCTTTTGATCCTGATGACCGTATCTGTTCAAGTTCCTTAGCATTAATATCTTTTTGGTTTGCAACTTTTTGATTCCATTCTGCTTTCAATAATGCAATTCGCTTCTCAGATTCATTTTTATGAACACTAAGCTCTTCTTTAAACTTTTTATTAGATAAAGAAGCCGATTTCTCCAGTTCTTTTCGGTTTTCATCAATTATTGCAGCTTGAGATTGAACTTTTGTATCAAAGAGATTACCAATTTGTTTTAACTTATTCTTAATTGCTAATATTTCGACTTCTATCTTGTTTTCAAAATCTTTTACATCCTTTGTACATTGAACAGCAAATTTTTGATGATCATCAGTGATCTCTTTGAGCTTATTAATGTACAAAGAAGAAATTTTTTCATTAACATCAATTTTTTCTTCAATTAAAGATTGATTAATCTCTTTCGCAGCATTTTCATAATTGATTATGTGTTCCATTATTAAATTATCATATTTTGTATTGATAAAATGGGCTTGATACTGCCTTTCTTCAACTTGGGTGGCAAAAAGCTGTATAACTTTCATTAACTGCCCTAATTTCTTCGATACATTAAATTTCATTGCAGAAGGAATACTCTTCATTTTATAATCAAACGTACACTTTTAATATTTTTATAAAAAATGGGGCCGTTCTTAAAATGAACCTAGTGTCCCCTCCAAGTATATTCTCAGAGCCACATTCTTCATTTCATATGAAATATTAAATAATGATTATGATATTTATTCATGAATGCAGCTAATATTCTTTAATAAAAAGAGAATATCACATAGATTAGTCCCTATATATCATGTTGATTTATAAAAAACATTTTCTATTATAGACACTATTAATGATTCTTCAATTTATATTATTGGTGATGAATCAAATGTTATCTTTGGTGTTCTTCCTATTAAAGGTAAGTATGCATTAATACAAAAAGGTACTAAGATAGATAACTCCGCCAACATGAGAAAATTGATTCTGATTTTAAACACATACAAAAATAACATAGCTAATAGACAAATTAGAAAAAATCATCACCGTCTTCATCTGATCCTGTATCATTTTGAGCATGGTACTCTTCTGGATCTGAAGGAAGGTCGGGAAAGTAGGAAGGTTTTACCACATTAAAATTATATGGAGTATTTGCTGGAATTGGTTCTGGTTCTGGAATTTCATTAGGTGTACTACTCTTTGGTGTATCATAAAAAACTTCAGGAACTTGGGAAACATAATTTTTGTTTTGTTCAATAATTTTGTCATGGTCTTGAACCATTTGCTGATCCATATCTGATTGAGTGGGGGTTATCACAATAGTTGCTCCTTTTTCATCTATTTCTGCTGATTGAATATATTCTTCTTCAAAAGACTCTTCGGATTGGGTATTTGTTTCACCAATAATTTTGTTCAAATTATCATCTTCCACAACTTCAATACTCCTTTGTTCTTCAAAAGTTTGGTTAAATTCATCATTATTGATGTCAGAATTATCTTTGGGAGTTTCAATAGTTTCATTGTTAAAATCATTAATAACATTAGGTCTGCTAATCTCAATTTCTTCTATGATACTTATAATCTCTTCTTCCTCATTGGACTCGTCTTTAATTAATTTATCCAATTGATCTTCTGATTCTTGTGCTTCAGGTATGTTATCAGGAACATCTTCAGATAGCTCTGGAATATTGGCTATCGAGGTGATTTTTGAAGATGGTGATTCTGGGGGAATAAAAGGAGGAGCACCCCTAGTTTGAGGAGATTGTGGGGCTGAAGAATACATATTAGACTGGTTAATAATAAGGGGAACTACGTTGGGTTTTGGAGTTTTAGATCCCTCTTGAACTCTGTTTTCGATAGAAATACTCTCGTTTTTTGGGAGAATAATATTAAGATTTGGTTTAATCACCAAATCATTTTCATCTTTTATGGCAATTGGACTTGATATTTCTTTAATTCCTTTGTTTCCTTGATTAATAATGATTGGATTTGAGTTTGACCACTTTATTGTCAAGATGAAATCATTGAATGTAGTACCATTAAGTTTTATCATGGCTGCTTTTGCAGATTCTGATTCTTTGTATTGCAATAATAGACAGTCATCATTTTCAGATATGCATTCAATATTTCCAAAGAGAGAAAACCGAGAAATAATTTGTTCTCTGTTCCCCATTTTGACCAAAGGACTTATGGAAAGAATTCTTCTGTCAATATTGATTGTTGGTTCATACTCTCTTCCTTTTTCTATGATTATTGCTTGTGGATTGTCTTTCTTCGGTTGTGTCGAATTTTTTGGTTGATATCCAGTTCTCTGTGGTTTTGGAGGAACACTAGGAGAATTTGTATTTATTTCTGAAAAAGAAAAATCAAATATTGGTTTCCTCCTTGTAACTTTGGCCGTTGAATTTAAAAATTCTAAAGACTGATCCTCTTTACATAAGTTCATTACTTCATATCTTTGATTCTCAATAAGAGCTATATATGAATCTTTTGCAATGCTTAATTCTTTGTATGCTTGCTCAAGAGAATTCTGGAGCTTTAAAAGTTTTGATATTTCTGGATCAACAAAAGACTGTTTAGATTGCTGCATTTCATAGTGTTTGATTTGTTGCAATAGTCGATAATTTGAATCATTCAGGGAATAAAGCTGATTATTGAGTTGTTTGATCTTTTCAGATTTATTAACAAACTCAGATATATCATTTCTTTGTTTAATGTCTTCGATCCTTTCTTTGATTGTAGATAATTCAGCATACTTTTTAACATATTCCATATTTAACTTGTTGAGGGAACCTTTTTTCATTACTTTTTCATTCGATAGTAAGCTTAATTCTCTTGAAGAAACAGTGTTTTTAAGTGATTCAATAAAACTTTGCTGATTTTGAAAAACCCTTTTTAACTCAACAATTCTTTCCATTCTTTCTTGTCTTTCTCTAAAAACAGTTACTGCACCTCTTTCATTCCCATAATTTTCATTATCAATTTTTTTCATTTCGGCATTATAAATTTCTTCCATATCTAAAAGTTTTTTCTTCATTTTGCTGATATCAAATGTAATCTCCCGCATTTGATGATTCAAAATCATTTTTTCTTCATTCAAACCATCAATATCATTACTTTCCTTGGCCATTTGATATATATTTGGAGGAGAATCAAGTGGAATACTACTTTTTTTTCTCATCTAACGTCTACAAAGAAATAGGCTGGGGCCCTAATTATCGTCAGATGCTTCAGGTTGTTTTTCTCTTGTCAGTATTAAAGATATGTGAGGCACCGAGGCTTTTTCCTGAGAGTCCTAATTCTTCGTATTCTCTAATTCATGCTGAAATCCTTCTTCGTCATGGTGCGAGAACCCCGATTGTGCAGTTTTTGCCAAGAAGCCATAGAGGCATCTGGCAGTGTGATTCAACGGAGGCAGAAGCATCAAGAATTGAAGCTGTTCCATTAGTTCATCCTAGAAGAGTTCGCAGAATTCAAGATCAACGTACATCTGAATTTCCCCCCAATTGTCAAGTTGGCGATTTGACAGTAGAAGGAATGAATGAGCATAAATTACTAGGAGAGGCATTTCGTAAGTATTTAGTCGATGAATTACACTTTTTACCCGAGTATGTTGACCCCACTCTAATAACAGCTAGGGCCACATGGTTTGAAAGAACTTATAGATCATGTTTGTCATTTTTATATGGATTATATCCTCCTGCAACTATGAATGAGGTTATTGATATCGTTGTTGGTTCCCAAACATGGGATGTTGTTCATCCAATGAGTAGCATGTGTTCTGACCTTGATAGCTTACAAAAAGAGTACTATAATACCCCAGACTTCGTTGCGGCTCATAAAAAAGTCCTTGAAATTGCAGAACCTCTTTATACATATACTAACACAAGCAACAAAACACCAAAAGGGACTGAACAAATATGCGATTGGGCAATCACAAACTGGTGCAACGAACAAAGGCTGCCTTCTGAAATTACTGAAACAATTATCAATGAGTGCAAGCGTTTCCAATCGTATTTCTTCTACAAAATTAATTTCTTGAGAGGATCCATTGGAGCCGCACCAATCCTAAGAGAAATGTTTAGGCTTTTGGACGATTCAATGGGTGGCTCATCAACAGCAAAACTTAATATTTTAAGTGCTCATGACTCTGTTATCGCATATGTATTATCTGCACTGGGCTATAGTGAAGAATATGGACCTCCATATGCTTCTCACATCACAATGCAAGTATATATGAAGGATCAAGAACCATATGTAAGGTTTGCTTTCAATGGTAAACTGATCCCACTTAAAAATCAAGAAACAATCATACCTCTACATCAGCTAAGAGAAATGCTTGACCCAACCCTCGGTGCCTGTCCAGAGCTTCCTTAAAACTCTTTTTTGTGAGATTTATAGCAATATTTATTATGAGTCTCCCACCACCATCATGTTTTAATGCTGATGTTGATATGAGGTGCTTTCTGCACACTAATCCTATGTATGATATGGAACAGAAGAAAAGGTATCAACAGATTATTGCATCAACGGAACCTCTAAATGGAATTTGTCAGGGGATTGAAAAGTATGTTATGTATGGACAAAAAATGTGTTCTGCTTTTGATGAAATAATTGGTAGTTTTTCTATGATCGAAAATGTACAAATGAATAAGCTTTTTCTTCAGATTTTCAGTTCATTTAGGGATATCGCCTCTATTTTTAGAAATCACTTCGATTATGTTGGATCCTCAATAATAAATCCAATAAATAACTTCTTGAAAAATGATGTGCAATGCTTGACATCAATACAGAAGTCTTTCACCTCTTTACATGAAAAATACATAGATTCTACTGATAAATATGTATCAATGCCAGCTAAATCTCAATTAAAAAAAGTAGAAGCAAAGAAAAAGGTGATGTTCGATTCCCATCGAGTATCATCATCATCATTTTTTGAATTTGTCAATCAAATGGATATCATTGACCTTAAATTTAATAATTTAATCGGATCTCTGCTTGTTTCTTATGTTAGATCATTACTAGGACCAGATGAAAAAACCAAATTATCCTCGATAACTCAGTGTTTACCCACCTTACATGAAATTGAAGCAAAATCAATGGATTCCAATCATTCAATAGTTAAGCTTGCCAATTCTGATGATGATAAGAGATGTTTAATTGATCAAGAGCTCTCAAGATATTGGATTGAAATGGACATGCCTTACAATGGATTGCCATTAGATACTATTCAGGGATATTTGTGGAAAAAGACTGGGCGATTCTCTGTATCATGGGAAAGATTGTTTTTTGTGTGCAGTAATGGGGTTTTATTTTCTGCTGAATCTCCAGAATTAGCACATAGGCCAACATGGACTATTAATTTATTGTTTTGTCATGTTAAGCCTTCTTTAAATGAAGAAAGACATAACTGTTTTTCCATAATATCTAAGGATAGGACATATATTTTTCAGGCATTTTCTCAGAATGATTGTTCGAAGTGGATTAGTACAATTCAGAACTGCATAGTGGGACAATTTCATTCACAACCATCTACACCTTTGATGCCTACTCTACGCTCAGTTATTCCATCACAATTTAAGGATAACTCTTGTACTGATTGTGGTGCACCTGGTGCAAAATGGGCTGTATTAAATCTTGGTTGTCCTATCTGTGACCAATGCTCTGGCGTTCATAGATCATTGGGGTCAAAATATTCTCGAGTAAGGTCACTAACATTGGATTCTATTGATAGATACTCTCAAGAGCTAATGAAACAAATTGGATCTATTGCAATTAATTCTATTCTCGAAGAGACAATATTTAATGAGAAAATTGAACCCAATGCTACCTATGAACAAAGATCATTATTTATTAGGAAGAAATACATTGAAAAAACGTTCATTAATACAAATAACAGTCCTCAGCCAATACCTTCAATTATTAATCGTGATATGATATCCATATTGAGATGCATTTTGCTCAAAACAATCAGTATTGTTGATTCTCATGGTTTAACTCCACTTCATATTGCTTGTTGTATTGGTGACCCTGCTATTGTAACCATATTATCATTAAATAATCCAGAGATGCTTAATCAACTCGATGTAAGTGGGTGGTCTCCAATGTCATATGCTGCATATTATAATCATTTTCATGCTGTTGATGCCTTGTTGACTTTTGGAGCTGATCCTTTGTCATCTGTGGCTGCAAATCCATTTCGAGTCGCTGAAATCAAAGGAAATGAAAAGATATGCGAAAAATTGGTGTCTTTTAAGCCTTCATCGAATAGTACAGAATCCAATAGCGAGATACCCTGTAATGAATACAAACCACAAAACATTGATATATCCATTTACCAAAGCGATGATGAAGATAATCAAATAACATCTGATGAACAAATCAAGCTTAGAAGAGCTGTTTACTCAATGAATAATCGTAGATATTCAGTTGGTCCAAAAAGAAAAACAAATTCTGTTTTTAATTCATCAACTCTTGAGTAGAATTACAAAACTCTATTGGGAAAATATATAGTCTTTCCCTTTCCTTTGATACCTTTACCTCCTGTCTTAATTATGAATAATAAAAACACACAAACAAAAACAATTATTGTTGAAACACCCATGTAAACAGACATACTATTACCCGATTTATCATCAAATTCTATTTCAGCAACCTCATTTAGCATTGCCCCGATGGTCCAGCTGAGGTCAACACCATGAATTTCGTCTGTTTTTTCAATACTTACCATGTTATCTTGGAAACCATACCCTTTAGACAACATATTCCACTGATAAATTGAATACCAACAATAACTGGGAGCGAATTCATTATCTTTAAATAGATCCTTTGTTATTGACCAATCTTGGGCACAATACTTTTCTGCTGCTTCTTTGAGCTCTTGAATAGAAGATGTTTTAGATAGTTGGAAAAATTGATTAACATAGTGGAAAGATGCCATTGCAACAAATTTCTTTGTTTGTTTAAGTGATGGCACTTGAATGCTGGAAAACTCAGCAGATTCCAAAAACATAACTTCTATGAGCCTAGAACACTCTTCGAAATTACCAGTTCCATGAACATTTATGTTTCCTATTGTTGTATTATAATTGTTTGCATAACATGGATTATCAATATCTGTTTGGTTTTTAATCACAGAAATAGACCGAGACACCTTATATATTGCTTGGTTTACCCCATACCCAAGATATGAGTGAGCATACAATACTAAAGACTTCTTTCCAACTGATACATTATGAAGAGAACCAGAAATTTCTTTTGGCTCGACTTCTAGTGCTATCTGATATGAAGCGCCACCCATATCAAGAGCCCCAACGGTTGGCTTCTTTTCGACAAAGTTGTTCTGAAGATGGTTAACAGAGAGCCATCCGAATAATCCCTCTTCGATTCCTGATATAACTCTTATGTATCTCGGTTTAATCTTGAATGGTGAGTTATAGAGCAAAAACTTATATGTATGGCTCATTATTTTATCTTGTTCCTTCTGTGATAAAAGTCTTAATCCACCTGTCGCATAAACAAAGAACCTAGTATTGGAAATGAAGTTTTGTGGAATCCTAGTTTTACAGAACTCGATAATCTCCCTAAAAAGATTGTCAATCACATTTATATCCTTTGTAGCATCTGAAAGGGGGATTTTCTTTTTAATAAACCAAGCATTACTCACATTTGGAGCTGGATGTACATCAGGAATAGATAATGTCGAATCCCATGTATATATATGAGCTCTTGTTCCAGAACTACCAGCATCTACAACAACTCCATATTTGATTCTTGATGACCCAAGTGCAAATAACAGAACAAACACCATAAAAAATGTTTATTATTTTGGCTTTGGGGCTGGAGGCCTTTGTCCCTGAGCTGGTGGTCTTGCTGCTCCTCTTCCACCTCTAGAAGCCCCGCCTCTGCCTCGCTTGGGCACTCCTGGGTTTTGTGGACGGCCTTCTTGAGGTTGTGGCTTGCTATTCTGCCTCGCTAATTCTTCCTCTTTGGCTTTCTGCAAATCCAATGCCCTTTTCTCTTCTTCTATTCTTCTCTTTTCTTCCATTTCCTTTCTTAAGGCAATTGTATCAGCATTCCATTCAATAAGGGCTCTGATATGGTTATCCTTCCTCTTTAAACTGAGCTTAGATGGATTAGAATTCTTCGAAAAATTCATACCGCAATTCTGTTTTTCATTGATGATGGTTTTCAAAGTATACCCTAATTGTGGATACTTTCGTATATAATTCATTACTATTTCATCAGCAATAGAGAATGCTAAATTATCAGAAGTGTAATTTGTTGGTTTAAGCCTCACGAAATCTGATTTTCCCGCAAAAGATGATGTTTCGCATAAAAATCTGGATTGTAAATGGCAAATAGTGCCTGTTTTCCTCATTTCTTCAATCAAGGCTAATTGCATTTGTCGTGTTCCAGAGTTTTTCGATTCACTCATTCTAAACGTTTAAATAAACTACGATTAAATAAAGATATTTAGGAGATTCAGAAGTATGATGTTGGATCTGAAGGTTAATGCTGAGGTCATTTGTTTGATGTGGACTGCTAATGAATTGTCAGCATGACAATAATGGGATTTAAAATATGGAATAATATAGGTTGGGTGATTGATATTCGTGTTGTTATTCTCTGTGTTAATTATTCCTGATTTAATGCTATTTAGATGATATATGAAGCTGTGTTTAATTGTGAGTGATGACCCACTATCGACATGAAATAGGGTATTATCATTAGAGATAAATAGGCAATATTCCATTATATGGGTACCGGAGCCAGACACATATACAATGCCGTATGCTGGGCTATTATTATTCACAACACATGCATATGACATCGTGCCAGAACATGAATAAAAATCAATGCACATAAAAGCAGATACAACATTATTTGAAAATGTGCACATTACGCTTGAAGAAGATGTTGATGGCTTGTAGAAATATATTCCAGATATCACATGAGCATAATTCCTTGAGCAATTGGAAAAATCGACCTTTGGATTTCCTTCAGAAAAGCAAACAGAATAATCTCCATTCGTTGTATATGAACATTCTGTCATTGATAGTAAAACAGCTTCGTTACTTAGGGTTGCCTTGACCCATGCAAAATGGCAAAACTGAGAAGAGCATCTATTTGCGCATACCATTTTCATAAACGACATTGATAACGTAAGAAAAATCGCACCGCCATAATCTGTTGATGTTGCGCAATTGTTAAACATGCAATTAGAAATATATGACGTCTTTGTAGTGTCGCTAATAAAAATCACACCCCCAGCTGAATTGTATTGTGACATTCGAGTAAAAAAGCAATCACTTATATTGACAGAGTCGCCATCATACGACCTGCCAACTGCATTATTTTCACCAATGCATAAACAAAGGATAACTATGTTTTTCCCCTGGTTGATCAATTGCTCTGTTTTGAAACACTTAGGAATCAATGGAAAAGAAATATGAGCCTTAATAAAAAAACATGCAAATATAACAATAAACATTAATAGTTATTTAATGTAATCGCTATTGGCTGATTTTTTTAGGGTATAATGATTAATGTTTTGTTGATAATCCTACTAATAAGGATAGAGCAGAACATTTTTTGGATTATATCATGCTAGAATATTCATCTCCTGTATTATTGAAACCTGAAAACTGTATGTGAGTAATGCCCTCAAACTTCCCATTTTATTCCCCACAGATGCCGAGAAGGGAGAAAACCACAATCCTTTGACATTTTTCTTATGAAAATATCATTTCCACAGTTAAAGACTTCCATATTCAGCTTAAAGAGAACAAAAAACAAAGTTTGATATTTTTTTAATTGACAAAACTGTGGTACTTAAGAGATAAATTGATAATTTGAATTTTTTTGTATTGAATTTGAAATACCTTGTCTTTATGAACTGTTTCCAGAGAGTATTCATAAATAAATCGTAAACTTGCTTGATCAATATTGTGAAAAGATAAAAAACTGGCAAACATTAAGATTTGAACAGTATTAAATTAATCACATGTCTAAATCATGTTCTCTTTCCTTGGTTTTTTCTTAAATGTTGACGAAAATTCTGACAAGGGAAATTTCTTTGAAAAAGTTGAAATAATGTTTGTCCAAAAAATTATTCAACCTCAACACTCTATTGTGATAGATTCAAAGCCAAATAGAAACAGAAATAAGATTAGGAAAAGCATAAAAAGAAAATTGATATGTATTTGTTGTGTTTTTTCTTTCGTTTTATCTCATCAAATTATTTTTCAATTGTTTGTAAGAAGATCATACAAAAATAGAGAATTTGGGAATTTAAAGAACCATTTTTATCCCCCTTTGAGGATTTTTGATCAAATCATGCAATTATTTAGATGTTCATTCCTTGAGAATCGAAAGTGTCTTCTAAAAGAACACAATAATCATCAATTATATAATGATGTTTTTGAATACATTTCGAATCTCGCAATGCCGATTATTCATCAAGTTTCTTATCCTCTCGCTTTGAGGATCTTCCATGAATCCGTATTCTTATCACAGAGAAATTGTATTATATTTCCCAGATTAGTTAATTGGTGTTTTTATGTGAGGGGTTTGGCGAATTGTCCTAATGAATCCATCTTTCAAGGAAGATCTTATTTCAATGTATTCGTTAAAGTAAGCAACTGTTTTTTTATTAGAACATCTTTATTTACTGGGAACGGAGGAGTAATATACATTAATGGAGGAAATTTCTGTTTGGACCTTTCTTATTCAATGTTCCATTTATGTTCTTGCTCAAATGAAGGAGGGGCAATATTCTTTGTTTCTACAAACTCTTCATTGAGAAAAGTATGTTCAAGCAGATGTTCTGGTTCATATTATAATTTTGCTCGTATTCAATCATCTGAAGAGAATCTTGTAGATTATCTATCTGTTACTTTATGCCACTACATTCAATCTGGATATGTTGTTTTTCGTTTATACTCTGGATATCAGATATATGATCACTCAAACAGTTCATTGAATAAAGTTTATAGGGTTTCTGGGATTGGAATTGGGTTTTCATTATCTTTCATAGGATCATTTTGTACTTTTTCGAATAATAATTCATCCGATTGGGCATGTTTTTATTCAAAAAATTGCAAAGGTACCCTAACATTCACAAATATTGTTCACAATAATAGTCCAACTGGTTATGGGATAGTTCATATCAATGAGAACCATTTTAAAATGAATTATTGCCTCTTTAGTGGAAACACAAATGCTTTATTCTGTGTTGAATTGGGCTCGCTTGAACTATCCCATACTTTAATATCACATTCGGGAGTTTATTCAATTATGACTCCTTTTGTATTAGAAAACAATAACTCAATATCTCCAGTTACATACAGGCAAAGTTATAATCTAGAATTTTTCCAGTCTCATTATTGTAATGCCGATAATAGAATTAATGGGATATCATTTACTTTTTTTCTAAATCCAATCAAGTCAAATATCCTATTAGTTCATTTTGGTATTGTAATGAGTTGTGGCAATAATTAATTATCACAAAGAAACATCACAATAAGCTAACAATAATGATGCAAAAAAGAATTAAATTATTATCCTATTGTTATACCCATTCCATATTATATAGGATAATTTAAACAACTCCCCCATATTCAATCAACTGAGTAATGATTTGTTGAATATTGTTATCCATTGCATACTTAAGGGGAGGTATCAAATTGCCAAATAACTAAACTGATGAAATATTATTGAACACTATTACATATATTAGGATTAGCCCCATTTCGAAGAAGAAGAAGGGAAATCTCATAATGTTTCAGTATAATTGACCGAAACAGAGGTGTTTCTTGTGATTTTTGATTCTGAATATTAATATCAGCTCCATGATCTAAAAGAATTTGAAGAATTTTTGGTCTATTTATCACAACAGATATGAAAACAGGGCAATAAAATAGATATAATACCATAACAAAATTATGAAAACCTTCCTTCATAGTTTATTAGTGAACCCTTTTGTAATAAAAACTGAACAATTTTTTCATCACCTGATCCAACAGCTTCAGAGAGTGGAGTAATCCCATTTGTTTAATATTAAAATCGTAACTAATGAATCAAATTTTTGAATATGATTAATAAATGCCCCATTATCTATCAAGAATTCAACAATATCAATATCACAGGAGCCTGCTGAGTATAAAAGAGGAGTAAACCCTTATAATTCGTATATAAATCCTATTGAAAGGAGAAGTATCATCTTCTGAGTTAATATCTGCTCCATAACCAATGAGTAATCTGATGGACAAAAAATCATCATTACGGCAAGCTAAATGCAAAGGACTTTGTCCAAAAAACCGAAGAATGCATTAAAAAACCAAACCATATAATTCTAAAATTATTCGGGTCAGCACCATAGTACTCAAGTAAATGTCTTGCTAAGGAATAATACTCAACATCAACTGCATGAGCTAGGAGTTTGTTAGGAAAATTCAACAAAATACTTCACATTCTGTGATTTTGCCTGTACTAATATCTTTTAATAAATCAAATACAACAATACTATGTGATAATACCGAGAAATCAAGTTGTTTCATTTTATGGGATAAGAACCATTTCAATAAATCTATATGTAAATATAATGCAACAGGTTCGATGAATTCGATTTTCAAATCCAATTGATCTTGTAGGCAATAAAACAAATCTATTGACCCGCCACAAAGAATATTCCTTATCACACCATCACTAAACGAGTTATAATTCATCATCAATAACTTCGCGCATTTAACTGACCCAAAATAACATGCTAAATCTAAACTAGTCCTTGTGAAGGGTTCTTCAGACCATTCAAAAATGCTCCATCGAAGACTTTCATTTGGAGAAAACAAGGGATTTGAAAGTATCTTGGAAAATTCTTGAATATCATCATATTTTAGGCAATATTGTTCTGACTTCTTTGGGAAACCATATAAATAGTATTCTCTCATCACATCATGCTTCAGCTGCCCATTATCAACACAATCTTTTGGCAAAATGTTTTTTATGGTAGTTTCATTATAAAAATCAAGGAAATAGAGCTTTGCATGAGTCTCATTCAGTTTTTCGATACACTGTTTTATCTTTAAAATGTCTATCAAACCATACAAAAACATCCTGTATACTACTATCGGACATTTCTTTAAGAATTCTGATATAAAAATCCCCCTAAAATCATCACCTCTGTCAAGAAAACACTTTTTTGAAACCTCAATTGCAAAATCCAACTCTAAGGGTCTTCTCATAACAAAAAATCGTATTTGATGTACCAAATCATAATCATCAACTCTCTCTATGTCTAACTGAGTAGCTTTGTTAATTAGTGCCAACTCGAAGTGTCTCACAAACTCATTCATGATTCTTTGTAAAAATTGACTTCATTTTTATGGTTGAGATATCAGCTGAAGGTCCTACAATTCGTTTTCGTTCTTCATTTTTGGATGATGGGCCGATGATGAATTCATTGTTTATGTGGGAGTGTGATGATTATGAAGGAGTGCCAGATTCACCGATTGCAATTGAGAATTTGAAGAGAGAAGAGTTTTTGGCGAGAAGACCTCATTGTTCTAATATATCTGATTCGAATTTGTATTCTATAATGAACACGAAATTGAACATTATGAGCTACGGAAATTTTTATAGGATCACTGAGAATGGTGATTATGATAGAAAACTGAACGAAGAAGAAAAGAAGATTATTGTTGACATAAGTAACTGTATGTGTCCTAATCCAAATATTCCAAATTGGAACAATGTTTTATTCTCGTGGCACGATGGAGGGCAACACTTAGTATTCAAGCCAATTGGAATATGGAGAGTGTACTGGGGTGGTAAATGCGATGTTCCTGAGCCCCTTAAATTCCCCAACTGGGAAAAGTCCTATGTTTACTATGATCTTGATGATTGTGATCCCTTTGAACAAAGATTCTTCCCTGTCAAAGTTTTTGAGAACGTCGAAGTGGCTGAAATTTGCGACCCGGATTTGGATAGGATAATGAAGATTTATAAAGATCGTCACGTTTATTTGATTTTGTAAACTCGTGTAAACCTAGCCGTTTTGTATAAAATGAGCGCGACAGATAGTTATGTTTCCCAGTTCTGGAAAATCCCTAAGGCTTTATTCAATGGCGAATCGATCATGGCTAGCAAGCTTCAATATCAAGACTTAACATTTCAACTGGAGATTTATCCTGTTGATCATGATATTCTGAAACCGCTTCAGGTATCACTTCGTCTTATTGGAAGGGTTTTTGGACAAAAGAATATGATATGTAATCTTCATTTACATTTTCCAAATAAAATTCGGCCATTTATTAATATACCAATAAGTTATTCATTTGTTACTTCGGATCCGCTATGTATTGTTAAGTCGTCCGTTACATATAAAAACCTAGAGTCAGAAGGATGGTTTTTGAATGATGAGCTTATGATTACAATCACTTTGTCATCATCGCCAGAGATTTCGAAGGATATTGGGCAAATCAATAATCCTCCAGGTCTAGATAACATTATTCGCAAGATATTGCAGCCACATTCTATAACAGGTAATTCTGTTTTATCAAAATCTGAGATAAATTGGCTCTGTGTAGCAGCAACATCTCTTTTTATGTCTCAGCCTTGCCTTTTAAGGTTAAAAGCACCTATGGTTGTCGTAGGAGATCTCCATGGTCGCTATTATGATCTTCTGAGAATATTTCGCAAGTACGGATTTCCTGATAAGGTGAACTATTTGTTTTTAGGTGACTATGTGGACAGAGGAGATGATTCTTTGGATATTATTACTCTTTTATTCGCTCTTAAACTGAAATTCCCAGAGAATTTATATCTAATTCGAGGGAATCATGAGTGTGAAATGATATCTACACAATACGGCTTCAAAGAAGAATGTAGAAAGAAAGGTGCTCCTTACATGTCATTTATTTATGCATTTGGATCACTTCCTCTTGCTGCAGTAATCAATGAAAAGGTATTCTGTGTCCATGGAGGCCTTTCTCCTTCTATTTCATCTCTTAAAGATATCGAAAGCTTTGAAAGACCTGCTGAACTCCCCAAAGAGGGAATTATCAATGACATTACATGGGCTGACCCAAGTACCACTATTCAATTTTATGGCCCTACAGCAAGAAACACTAGTGTATCATATGGAAAAGAAGCTTCAAAAGCTTTTCTTGATAACTTTGGATTTGAAATGGTTCTCAGAGCTCATGAAGTTGTACCAAATGGGTTCAAGTTTCCATTTGGAGAAACAATGAATGTTGTGACCCTGTTTTCTGCACCAAATTACTATGAAGCTAATAATGGTGCGACATTAGTGTTTGATGAAAACCTTAGGTATTGTTTTGATACATTCAAAGATTTCACCAAAGCTGAAGTCAACGAGATATCAAACACAGACTTCTCCACCCAACTCCAGCTATGAGGCACTTTTTAAAGTAAACTATATTTACATGGAAACTAAGAGCTCTTTGTATCACGACAATCCTATTTGGGCTGATGTTGTTCCTGTTACTTTGCCTCAACAACGCGGTGACCCATTTTTTGTTGATTACACTCCTGAATACATTGATTTAATGGGTTATTTCCTTGCAGTTCTCGAAAAGAATGAGGTTTCCGAGCGCGCTTTAGAGATTGCTGATCGAGTTCTAAGGAAATTTCCTTCTCATTACTCTGCATGGTGGTATAAGTATTTTATTTTAGAGAATATTGGATTTGATTTTGAAAAAGAACTTGAGACTTTATCACAATTTGCCAAAGAAGCTCCAAAATCATTCCAAGTATGGCACTATAGAGAATGGCTTGTTGATAAAGCGCCATCAAAACCCAATGAGATTGATTTCCTCAGGATTATATTTGATATCGATGCAAAGAATTACCATGCCTGGAGCTATGTCGTATGGCTTGCTGGAAGATGGAACATGCATGAAGATATCTATCAATTAGCGTTGCACTACATTGAAGTTGATATGAGAAATAACAGCGCTTGGAATATACGAAGGCATATGGCTGATTATTTGGGTAAGGATCCCAAATCTGAGTTTCAAGATGCATCTAATTCCCTACAAACTGTTGCCAAAAATGAAGCTGTTATTAATTTTTTGTTTTCTTATGCTGAAAAGTATCCAGAATTGGATGAGAAGCTTTTGGAAATATCGGAATCCCTGATTTTAAAGAATCCTGAGAATCCACATGCATATCGCATTAAAATGTTCTATCTTTCTCCAAGAAACAAGGAGGATGAAATTAAACATATATGTAGTAAACTGGTGGAAATTGACCCCATCCGTAAAAACTACTATAATTTGATCATTGAGGGAAAGCTTAAGTTTAGATAAAAAAAATTCGATGTATTAGTTAGTTCTTTATTTAAGGATAGTTGATTCTGGAATTAGCTCCCTGATTGACGTTTTTCAATTTCTAATGTTATTGCGGATCTTATTTCATCATTATGCCGAGGATCAATCCAAGATCTGGAACCAATTGACCTGAGTGGAGTCTCATACAAAATAAAGAAACCCAAAACTGATTTGTTGCTTCTAAATTTACATCTGGGTGAAGTAATAGGAATCGAACAATATGAAGTAATCCATTATAAGATGCAATATGTAGAGGAGTATAAAAAACAGAAAAGAAACCCCATTTGGATCTGTTGTGTTGATATTAGCTCCTTTGCCAATACAATAAAAAAATGTTTTTACATTATTATATTCAACACTCCATATTAGAGCCATATTCAGAATATCCATTGATTGTTCAGTATTTGACTTCTGGTTTAAAAGCCAAAGAAAAATATCAAATCTACGATAATGGATAGAGAATTCGACAGATGTATCAAAGCTAAGACATTGATTATCACAGATATGAACAATATCCAAATTTCCACCCGCGACAGCATAATCTTGAGTATGTCTAATATTTGCTTTGTTAATTAATAAAAATTTAAAACAGTCTACAGAATTAAAATATGCAGCAAATTGAATGAGAGTGGTGCTTCTGGTAATTAATGGATAATGTGCAAAAGGACTCTCGGTTATAGTCTTGTTAACAGAAAAGCAGGGATTTAGATATAGATTGTGTAATAAATCCATATCATCATATTTAATAGCCCATTCAACAGTATACTTAGGCCATCCATATTCAAGCAATTCATTAAGAAGTAAAAAGTTATTGGCTTCATATTCATCAAAATTATTGGAAATTCGCTTCAATGTTTCTATTTGATACCTATAACCAAGTACTTCTTCTTTCATTGAGAGAAAATTCATAACCGAATATTCATATATATCTTGTGCAAAATAACAAAAGAAGCAAAGTATCTGTGCTTTGTGAGTCTTTGGATACATTTTAATCCTTTGGACTATGTCTTCCATTTTGGCAACACCATATTTCATCATTGTTTTTAGAAAAATGATATGAGGAATCTTTTGCTTGAATATTTCTGCCTGAATGGGGCAAAAAACTATGTCATAAATGCATTTCTGAAACATTAATTTGACATTATCATTATAAGTTTTAAAAAGACAAGAAATAACCCGAGATAAACTATCTAAATTGGTCTCTCTAATGGTCATAATACATATGATTTCTTGGACCATGTCTTTGGTCTTGTTTTCAGATTCCAAAAAATACTCAGGAATCCAAAGCGTGTTTGACGCATCTTCCCAATTGTTCTTATTAATCTGAGATAGGTTATGCTGTAAATATGCCCAAGGGCGGGATATTACTAACATTCTGTTATCAATTTCAATATCAACAGGAAACATTAAAATTTACTAATAGGCAGCCAACAAAAAAACAAAGTTACAAAGGTTTTTGATGCTATCTTTCCTCTGCACTGAATGCCTATATACATTACACACATCAGGGATACTTAATGTGAGAAGAGAAACCTGGATTGTTCCAATTGTATTGCCAGATGATTCAGTAACGCTACCAATCTGACTTGTATCTGAAACACAGTCTTTGATTATGATTGAACCATACATCTTTTGGAAAATTGGAGCATCATTTTGATAAAACACAAAACCAATAAAGGTTATCTGCTGATGATATGAATAGATGGTACACTTATCGATGTTTTGATTCGAATTATTAACAACATTACACATTCTGCAAGTTTCTTCTGTTGATCCAAGTGCAAAATCGAATGCTCTTGATGGAAATGACAAACCTGTTTGGGTTGAAACTCCATGAAATATATTAGAATACTGAAGAATATTGCTAATGCCGGAATATGTAAAAGCACCGCCTGGTAAAAAATTGCAGGTATTCAAGGTCGAATTCACATTCGACATGATATCTCTTCCTTTACCAAAATGGATTGGACATATTCCTCCAGTAGCGCAAACTATAACAGATGTATTAAAAACTGCATCCTCGAAGCCATTTGATGCGGTAAATAATGCCGGGCCACGTTCAACAGAGAAACAATTGGAAAAGCAGCACTTTGTGACATAAAACTTCGAGCAAAGAAGCGCGCATCCACCCCCGCCAGCATACATTCCTGAAGAAATAAATGAAACAGCAACTGATCCTGTTGAAGAGCAATCATGGAAAACACAGTTACTAATCACAACTGTAGCGTTATTATGTGTTGTGTAAATCGCACCACCTGGCTCATTACTCGAACATGAACAAAAATGACTGTTTGTAACAGTCACTGTTGAATCAGGATTGTTAATACGGCTAATACATGAAACAAAAGCGATTGGATGGCTTAAAAAATCCTTAAATGAGCTCATCTCAACACTAAGTCTACCTTCTCCTCTAAAAAAGGGGCTGAAAGATTTGGAAACATATGAATTAAAGACTTTGAAACTTTGGGAAGTGCCAAAAACAGGGCAACAGGTAAACTGATGTAGTGACAGGCGTGTAAGGACAACATTCATTAAATTTTATTGGACAATGAGCGCCGATTCCAGGCCCCTGTGCTATTTTGAAAAATTGTTTACTAGTATTGGGTGTATGTTACAAATCTCGATGAGAATTGATGATCCTTTTTATGTGAAAGAATTGATACAGGAGATTAGTGATCGAGTTGTTGGACTTCATTGCAGAGTGGTTAATGGTAATATATGCTCTTATGATGGTGATATACAATTGTTTGAACTACCCACGCATATTTCTCTTTTAGATGAAGCAAACATGTATGTTTATAAGAATTTTTCGGTACCAAATGATATTGCTCTTGGTTCAATTGCATATAAAAATGATATCATTACACTTAATATTAATCATTCATGTGCTGATGGGTGTTTTCTCACACAACTGGTATCATCATTAGGGAAATCGGGTGAACATTTTCATGAAAAGATTCCCAAAACCATATACAATGTGTTCGGAGAGCAAATCTCTAAGTGCACATTCCTGATGAAAAGATCAACCCATGATCCTGATATTCTCCGCTTTCATCCGAGAGAAGCACCTCATATCGTACAAAATGATAATTCAGGAAAGATGTGTTTTGAAATTGATTTTAAGAATATGTCGTCTTATTGCCCTCAGAAAAATGGTCTTGTTTCAAATACAGAGCATGTATGGGCTGCCTTGATACTTTCTGCTTCAGCATATAACGAGAAAATTACATCAGGAGGGATTTCCACCATCTACAATATGCGAAAACACCTCAGTCTTCATTCATTTGATTGGAATCTATGTAACTTTGTGGCCTCTATTACCTCATATCCCGATATAATTGACCCACATGAAACACTGAATGTTATCACACAACGAATGAGGTTATCTTTAGAGACAAGCATTGATCAAGGTAGAATGTTCTCACAAGCAAATCTGCTTAGATCAATAATGGAAGGAAAGAATCTCTCACAAGAGTCCCCACTGCTAGGAGAAGCCGTTGAAATGTCCAGCATTGGTATATTTCGGGGTAATCAACCAATATCGGATATAAGATTTTCCCTGGAATCAAAAGCAAAGGGTGTCAAAAACATTATCACTGTCCTAACATACTCTGTACAAACACATGAAAAACAGTATTTTGCATGCCAATTTTGTTATGATCCTTCAAAAATATCCAAGTCAGATGCTCAATTAATCGTGGAATACATGCAAAGGGCCCTTAAAGTGGTCACACTGGATATGGAGTTTGGGGCAGCCCTTGAAGCCCTAAACGATAAAAGTGGCACTTTAAATGAGTATCAGCCCTGAAGTGTTAGAACAGATGAAAAAAGAGCTTGAAGCTCTACGAGCCAAATCCCAGGTGAATGTTGAACAAACAGAGACAGTTGTAGAAAATTCGGGAGACCCCCAGATAAGTGCTGAGGAGGCAGCAATTGAAGCATCTTTGTCAGATAAAAAATCTATTTGGGTTGGAAAATTAGATTTTACAGTTACCAAAGAAAAGCTTGAGGGGCATTTTCATGTTTGTGGGAAGATAATGAGAACATATATCGCAAGAGATCCTCGAACCAAGAGAGTGAAAGGATATTCATATATTGAATTTGAGAAAGAAGATGCTGTTGAGGCTGCTTTAAGTTTAAACGATACTTTATTCCTTGGAAAGAACATTGTTGTTAGAAGGAAAAGGCACAATATCCCTAAAAGGCACCCAAGAAGATTTAGGCGCTAAAATACATTGCTTTTTGATTTATATACATGATTATTCGTCAGCAATATCATCTGCTGACATTAAGTGATTGATTGAGTTGAAGAAAAGCTGCTTGGACTTCTGTACATCTGGTGACATCATTAATGTACCCCATTTTTTCAAAAACTTATATATTGCAATTGCATTTGAAGGTGGGCTATATGTAACAAGTGCTAAGAGAAGAATCTGTGTCTCCGGCGGAGTCAGCTTTGGAGCATTGACTGCAGCTGGCAACGATAATACTGCTTGATGAATGTGATACAACATATCAATTGGGTTTGTCATGAATTCGATTGCCGACAAGTTATGTACTTTGGATCTGAACAGAGAATAAATTGCTGCTTTTTTACGTCTTCCAATTAACTCTTCGGAGAGATTCAGTTCACTAATAGGCTGATTACAGAACTCTTCGCATTTTTTAAGGAAAACAATGCTGGATTTTTCATAAGACCTTAAAACTGGCCTTTCCTTAACTGTATATGCTTTTGAAAACACTTGCCTTACAAGAGATGTGTATGTTATCAATGCTGTTGCATCCATTCTTAATCCTAAATTATCAATTATTGCTCCATTGAGTTCCCAAATAGTAGATACTGCCGCATCTATTGTACCATCCTCAATTACTTCCGCTGTAGCATCAATCATTCCGTCAAATAATGACTTTTTCAAATATTCCATTATTAGTGCATCGATTTCTGAAGGCGGAGAGTATTGAAGAACAGGATCAAATTTTATAAATGATGTAGTTAGTGCTGCCTGCAGATCTAGAGAATAATTGGGTATAATATATGCTTTGGCGCTGTCTTTTGCAGCTGATTGAAGCATCAATCGATGATCCTTCAATCTTTTGTAAGATGGATCATCACCACATCCAAGATTAAGATCAAGATTAAGTTTTTTGATATCTGCCATCAGATATGGATGCTGCCTCAGAGCTCCAATAATTTCTCTTGCTATGTCTATATACTGACTTAATGCAGATCTTTGGTATTCTGCAATTTCATTTTCGTTTTCAGCAATAATATACCTCAAAGCAACAATTTTTGCTTTTCCTTCATGTCTATAGTTATGATGTACCAATTTATTTGAGTACTTTTGACGAATCTTAATATTATCATATTTCTCTTTTTCTTGGTCAATAAAATCTTCAAGAGTGAAAATGCACTGTTGTTGATCGATTGTACTGGCATTCATATCCTTAAGCACATACTTTAATGCATTGTAACTGAGTCCTGTCTCTTTCAAAGACTCATCAACTTCAACATCTTTCTTAGTTCTATTCTTTCCTTTGTTCTTGCTCCTTCCATGTTCAAGAAGTTGAGTTGATCCTATTTTGAACGGAAAAGACTTGAGTTTCATTTTTAGGCCATCAAATTTTTCGAACTCACGACTGAAGTGCTTAACCTTGGGTTGAGATTCTCCAACACGAAAATAATCCGAGAAAAACTGGGGTTCATTCCCAATCAAATATGCAGAGTTAGCATTCTGAAAAATCGCTTTCAATAAAAACTTTGTCTCAGAAAATACATGAGAACTTATAATATCGCAAATCGAATGAATTCTTCTCATATATTTCTCTTTTCTTGATGATAATTTAATAAAGCAAAACAATCTTGTAATGAATTGTTTGCTCCACTCACAAACAGGAGAGTTTTCGTCACAATCTTTAAGTATCTCATTAAGAATAGTTGCAGACAAACGTGTATATATTTTCGAGCATGTTAGAGTTTTGGACAAAAACCTTACAACAATCATTTTTGTTTCATTTCCTGATTGAACAGCTAAATCTTTTAATAAATTGAAATCCCATAATGAACAAGCACCCTGTTTCGACAGAACATTGGCCAATGATGCTTTGGAAATAAATTTCCCGCACAAAGAATAAGAATATTGTGCTACAACATGATGTGCTGCTTTGCCTGGAGGTGATGAACTCAGTAATGCTGATACCCTACCTGCGGCCTCCTCAATTGGAATTAGATCCAAAAAATGGTTATTTAATCTTATTGCGATCCTTGCGTATGATATCGAATCTATTGGTTTCGAATAATTAATAAGATTCAATAGTCTGGAAAAGAAACCAGCAACAATTTCTTTCCCTAACACAAGATTCCTGTTTGTGTCAACCAATAAGGAGGCGATTAAATCTGCAACTATTAAACGAAAATCTCCGTACTCTTCTTCATCATCTCCGCTGTTTGATGGTTGAAGAAAAGTAATAAAAACATCGAATAGTCTCTCTATAATACCATAATGATCTAAAAACATATTCCAACAAGAATTTCTAACCCTGTGGAGTTCATGCATAGTCCTAACACATAACATTGGATCTGAAACTGCCACCAAAAAACAATCAGTAAAAAATGTTACCGGATCATCCGAACAAAAAGCTTCAACAAATGATATACAGCTATTAATATCTTTCATTGATAATGTTTCGCGGTATTTATACAGCTTCAAAACAAAATTGGAAAAATCTTCAAAAGGATCTTCAATTCGATCATTTTCAATAAATTTATTCATAAATTCTCCGATAAAACTCCAATATATATCGTTTGATGTCGATTCTTTCACCATGACGCAAATAACTGGAAAATGTACTTGCCAAACTCTGATAGCCTCTTGTTGATCAATTATATCAGGAACATTGTCGCTTTTCTCATCATACATCATTTCATTCCACCACAAAAACGCTCCTGTATGTTCTAGGTCAAAAGAAAGTGTCATTGAAATTTTTACCTATTTTGGAAATGTTGATATTTTTTAAAAGCATTCTTTGTATTAGTCTCTTCAGTAACTGAAGAGTTTTCTTCAAGTGTACCAGATTTCATGAATGGATATTTGAGATACAGCTTTATGATAATTTTTGAGACAAAAATCAACGTAATTTGTTCAGATTTATCTTTTCAAATATGTTCTCTACATTTTATCCTGGTGAAACTAGTTATAATCAGTCTACACAAACAGCAAGGTTAGTTAATCCATATGGTAACTTCTTGCTATATAATTGTTATTTTTCTACCCAATCAACAGATAATGGTGGCGCGATTAGCATTAACACTGGAATTTTGAAGTTGCTCATTGAATCTTGCGTTTTTAAGGGATGCATTTCAACTTCTGGAGAAGCAGGAGCTGTATTTTGCGTTAATGTCAATGCCGAAGTTGTGATGAGTAAAGTTTGTGCTTATGGGTGCTACACTTCAGTAGAACAATTCCGGCAATTCGCTACAATTACTAATTCTAATTTTAAGACTATATCGTGTTATTTGCTCTCGATTACCAAATGTTCGCCCACTTTAGGAAATGGTAAGGATGTTATTATCCTCATGAATGGAAAGCAGCAAGCTTCGAATGTTAATAGCTCATATAATTTAATTGGTACCCATTCTGGATTTTGCTTCTACTATCCTTCGCAAATGGATGCAAAATACTTCAATATTGTCAATAATAATGCTAAGTATGTTGCTTGTCTTCGATTCCAGTATGGACATCTTAATCGGAAGTTTTATCTCTCGAATATTATTGGAAACAATAGTCCAGATGATCATGCTATTGTTTGGTCTAACTTTGGTGACTATTTCTTGGAGAATGTTATCCTTCAAAACAATCAAAACACATTGTTCAAAGTCGATGTAGGTATGTTCATCATCTACCAATGTTGGATTTCACACACAGGAACACTCACCAAAGGTTCAACAATCAGTTTCCTTCAAACTGGATCAATAACAAACTCACATATTGTCAAAATGTTTGCATCGAATGCATGTATAGCTGTATTACCATTTGGATCTTTTGACACACATCCATATCAAACAATCACATCATGTCCAATCAATTCTTGTCATATGATCATTCATCAATCCAAACTTACAATCCTTCTTTCTTTCTTATCCTTGATTTCACACTGACTGACTGACTTACTTGAGAATCTGAACCATTTCAATAAAATGACCCCTGTAAATAGATACCATTATTGGTGTTTCTTACATTAAATATCAATAAAAAGATAGATACAGATTTGAAGAATCCATGTTTATGTTTGGTTTCTCTTCCATCAATATGTCTCATTTTTGCTGCTTCTAATCAGACATTCTCTTGATTGAATTGTTAAATCATGGAACTGATTCTAAAACTATGTGGTTTCTGTTAGCGATGAGTACTCTGAAGAAGCTTCATCTTTGTTTTTGGATTAATAAAAACATATATTTTCAAAGAGACCTGTTTGCCGCATATTCCATGACAATACAAACACCTTCATTACTATATGCTGTTCCAAAAAATCTATTAATATATGGAGAATTCTTTTGAGAAAGCATTTGAATCTCAAGCTGAAAATGAATAATCTCTGAGTCATCCTCATTTTATGAGGTTTTTTGACTGCAACTAACACTAATGTTCTTGATTCGGCTAAATAAACCTCTCCACAGCTTCCTTCTCCCAAAGTTCTTAAAAAACCAAGTCTTCTAATGGAATGGCCTTAAATATGAAATGGATCATTTTTGTTATTTACATTGGAGGATTATTTTTCTGGTGGAAAAACACAATGGATTGGTTGTATGATATTTCTTATAGAATAGTCTCAAATGTTTCGATGGTTCTTTGAATATTATCAGTTTCGAGATCATCATTCCCAATGAGTATTTTTATTGTTTTCTTTCGATTTATTGCTAAATGTGATTGTTTTAACACAGGGATTAGAAGCATCATTTTCTTACTTTCTAAAGAATCGAGTATTTTTCCAATCTTTTTTTACTATTTGTGTTGAAAGAAACAATTTTTTACTGGAACTGGCCTTCCTGATTTGGGTAAATATTCCGTTTTCAACTTTATTTTGATTTTATTCATTTTAATGCAATGATATTTATTAACCCAACAACCTTGCTATTCGATGACTCACATGGCAGTGATTATGTTGACAAATGTTTTTTTTCAACAATATGATAGAACAAAACATGTTGAAAACAAGTTTTTATTGTGTTTAAAGAGATTTAGAGATGAATATACGACAAAATATCTGATTGTTTTGAGTGATTCGCGTGATTTTGATGTTTTTTGTCATTTCATTGATTTTCTTGTGTCAGGAAGCATTCCTAGTGATAGAAATGATCAGATTGGATTAATAAATTTGTTGAGAGAATGGGAATCACATTTGGGAATTGTTGATAGTTTTCGTTTTCGTCTTTGTTGTCAAGAGAAAGATGGAATTGTTGTTTATAATGGAGACAAGTATGAAGTGAATATTGGATGTTTGTAGTTTCATAGTGGAGTTTTTCGGGAATTCTACAGGAATAGTTGTGGAATGGTTTTTAACTTTGATTCATCATATTCTAGAGAATCATTTGAAGTGTTTCTAGATCTGATTCATAATCGAATCAGTTATCCAAGTGTTGAAAAAGCAGGTGATGTTTATGA
>Ga0209639_1000575_pt1 | contig 49400 bp, 21 predicted proteins | sample EPASupsiteHSE605_FD_187268 | JGI IMG/M metagenome (GOLD analysis project Ga0209639, IMG submission 187268) | Bioremediated contaminated groundwater from EPA Superfund site, New Mexico - Sample HSE6-05 (SPAdes) (version 2) | ecosystem: Environmental > Aquatic > Deep subsurface > Groundwater >... | reverse complement strand
CTTTCATATAAATCTATCCCTATCTCTACTGTTAGTCCTGATGATGATATGGCTTTCCCTAATATTGATGGTTCTTCATGATGATCATTAATCAACCCCATAGAATTGAGTTGATTTATATAATAGTTAGAATCTTAACCTACAAATACTGCTAATTAATAGGCTCGGGCTCTATCATTACGAGATTTCTCTGTTCAAATAAATTTCTCACATGTAAGCATTATTAAATATGCTTTTCTACCATCATTGAAGGAATTTGTTACCACAAGAATAAATGAGTGTTTTTTCTAAAACTGTTTCTGAAATCATATCTAATCATCTTTATAAGAAATCAATTTTCCTAAATGGTCTTGTTTTTGATGAACCACAAGTAATAGCGATAATGGATAGTATGAAGCTGAATTATTTTATTAAAAGAATCCAAATTGAAAACACAGAAATGACGTCTTTCGGCTGGAATAAAGTATTTGAATCCATTAAAATCAACAGTAATATTCGATATTTGATAATTGTCTCATGTAGAATTCCAGCCTTTTCATTATCATATTTTTCTAGAATCTTGTCTCAATTATCACATGATAGATCTTTATTAAACATTGAAATTCGGAATTGCGAGCTTGATAATGTTGGATCATCATCTTTTTCAACAGCATTATCAACTAATGCTCCAATTCAGTCTTTGAAACTGATTCATACTAACTTAGACGACGAAGGATGCGAAAAAATCATTTTATCTATTGAAAATAATATATATTTGGAAACACTCGATATATCAAATAATTATACTAGAGATATTTCTATTGCAGCGCTGTCAAGAGCTCTCCAAATAAATAGAACCATTAAGGCAATATATATTTCCATTGATGAAGGATGTGATGATACATTTGCTTTGGAAACAATACTTAAAGAGAAATCATCATCTCTGAGAGATTTGCATTTTATTGGTACATCAATAAGCAAAAGACTTTTTTCAACCTTATGTAATAATTTAGGATATAGTCAGAATTTAACAACTCTTAGTCTTCAGTATTTAGAATTGGAATCCGACAGTGCTATGATTCTTTCCAAAGCGTTAGATACATGTGTTTCTTTGAAAATGCTTGATTTAAGTAATAATTTTATAACAGTTACAGGTGCATGTTATCTTGCTATCGCACTACAGCATAAATCAAAGCTAAATATACTAAATTTATCGGGAAATATTATTGGAAATCAGGGATTTTGGGCAATTTCTCATGCTCTTCAGAACAATAAGCATCTTAGTGAACTTAATGTTAATTCAAATGAAATTGATAGTATGTCATTTAGTACTTTAATGGAGTTTTTTCATCAAAACCAAAGTGTTGAACACTTGCATTTGGGATATAATATTTTTGCATCAATTTCTATCATCGATTTTTTTAAAGCACCACTAATTTGTAACAGGGTTAAGACCCTTGATTTATCTGGAATTGATGAAACAGGGAAAATTATGAACGATGTTTTGATGGGATTGAAATTTTGCTCTAGTATTTGTTCTGTTAAACTGAATAAAAATATACTGTCTGTTGACTGTTCAGATCCGCTAGAATCTCTTCTGGCGGATACTCAGAATTTGAAATCAATTGAGTTGAATAATTGTATTTTCGGAAAAGGATTAGTCGACAGTATTTCAAGGGGAATATCCTTGAATCATAGCCTAAAAGAAATAAAAATGGCACATAGTAATATTAATGAAAATGATATTACTGTTTTATTAGAGGGTCTTCAACAAAACATTTCCATTACAAACCTTGTTTTAGATGAAATGTATATGAAAGATTTTGATAATGTGTTAAAAAGAAACTTAACATTCTCCAATAGCTCCCTAATGATGGATTTATCATATCTGATAGGAGAAAATTAGCCCAAACAACTACCACCTGTAATTAATAAATGTCTGTTTGTAAATACAACGATAACACCAATTTTAAACGACCACAATGACTTCATGGGTTGATCCAATTATTAAACAGATTCTAAGCATTGGAAAGTTAGATGTTGCAACAACAGCTGGACTCACATATGAAGAAATCGAAAAACTTTGTACCAAGGTTAGAGAGATTTTTCTCGATCAGCCTGTATTATTAGAATTACAAACTCCTTTAACTATTTGTGGGGATATCCACGGACAATTTTTAGATTTGATTCGTATATTTGACACGTGTAAATATCCTCCGCATACAAATTACTTGTTTTTAGGGGATTATGTAGACAGAGGTCTTCAAAGTATTGAAACCATATGCTTATTATTTGCTTATAAGATTAAATATCCAGAAAACTTTTTCTTGTTGAGAGGAAACCATGAATGTTCCTATATCAACAGAGATTTCGGTTTTTTCGACGAATGTAAAAACATGTATGACGTAAAACTCTGGAAAATGTTCTGTAATGTGTTTAACTGTTTGCCTATTGCTGCTGTTGTTGATGATCGGATTTTTTGTGTTCATGGTGGTCTATCTCCAGACCTTGTGTCATTGGATCAAATCTCTTCGATTGAACGACCAATTGAAGTTCCAGAAGATGGCTTACTTTGCGACTTGTTGTGGTCTGATCCAAGCGAAGATACAGATAGCTGGAGCCCAAATGATCGTGGTGCGAGTTATATTTTTGGAAGTAAGCCACTTCAACAATTTCTTGATGACTTTAATTTCGATTTGGTTGTGAGGGCGCATCAAGCTGTTATGAATGGCTACGAATTTCCTTTTTCATCAAATCCTCAAGGGCTTGTTACTCTTTTTTCTGCTCCAAATTATTGTAATGAATACATGAATAAGGGTGCAACAATGCAAGTTAATGAGGATTTATTGTGCTCTTTTTCTGTCCTCCAGCCAATTCAAAGAAGCAATGAATACTTTATAGGGCCAAGACCAGGAACACCTCCAAGAGGCTCAGAACCGCAGTTTGATGAGTTCAAGTTGTCTTCAACAATAAATCTACGATAATTATTTTTTGCAATGTATCCAAATACGCAGAATGATGATGAAATGGCTTTAATTGAGATTCATGGTTTAATATCGGTTGTTAAATCCGTGGAAAACATATTTTTGTTGTTTCCCGATTCAAGTAGATCGATTAATTGTTCAGATTTGCTGCTGTCACAGATGAACGCTACCTGGTACCTAGGAAATCTCTCTAACTGTTTAGCTGGAGTTAATGCAAGTCTGGTGTTTTTACCCAAGTGTTTTCACAGCTTTTCGCTTAAACAGCCATCAAACGAGATAAATGTTCTAAACGAAATGCTAAAAAAGCTTACAGACACGAAAAATGAATTTGATATCCAGATTGGACAAATTTCAAATAGGATAATGAAAGAGAACCAAATACTTCTTAAGAAATTTAGGGTATTATCCGATTCATCAATGAAGATAAACCAAATATATCAGAATGAGAATAAGAGAGTAATTAATAGTTTTAAAGCAAGGACCAAACTGCAAGATCTTTGGCCACAATATTCAAAGCTTTGCTCTGAGTTTAATTCACAACAGTCTCTTCTATTTTGTTTGGCTTTTGGATATAAAGACGTATTGGACAACTATAAAGAAAGTCACGTGAGCATGATTCAACAATATGATAAAGGGATTATTTTGGATGTTTTGGGAGGTTTAAGGAATAATATTGGTTTATTGGTGAGTTATCTACATGACGCTCACGAAATAGCCAATAGCGGATTATCTTTGCTTGATAATGAATCTCATATCACATTCTTTATTCAATCAAAGTGTTCATTTTGCGATTTTCCTGCACCTCAGTTTAAGAAATATACTTTTAAGAATCGTTTATTATCTCCTTCCTCCACCACAATACCAAGGAACATTTTCCATCATTATCCATACAGTCTATTTTCTTGCACAACAGACTATCAACCAAGAGATCAAAATGAAATAGCTCTGAAAGTAGGTTCATTGTATTTTGCTTTGGAGGACAATATTCAAAAATGGGTTTTAATAGTAAGTATATTTGGAGGAAAAATCGGATTTGCTCCATTATCCAATTTATGTTTAATAAGTAACAAGATTGTCGTTGATAGAGAAACAAAACAGTATCTTGTTGTTGATAAAGTGTGCGGGAATGAACTTAATTGTCAAAACCTTGAAGGCAACTTTGTGTCAATTCATAAGTCAAATGCAATTGAATTATAAATAAATATTATTTAACAAATTGTAATAGCTTTTCATATGTGTTTCTGAACATATGAATAGAAACAAAATCATTTGTTAATGGGAGCTTGTTCTCTTCAAATAATGAGCTTATTACAATAATTGCTTTTTCTATTTCATTATAAAGTTCAGAATTCAAACTCTTCGCTTTTTTGTACTTTGATTTAAACAACTCATATTCCTTCAATTGATTTTGACAATCTTCGAAAAACTGTTGGAGATTGTGGAACTCTTCCAATAGAGAATCATATTGGTTTGTGAGACCTATTCGTTCCTTCTGGTGGGAATTTTTTGTTTCAATAATTTTTTGTTTAAGATCAAGATTTTCATTATTGGCTTCATTTAACTGCTTTTGGATTCTTTCATTACGAACATTTAAAAATTCGGAAAGCTTTTCATATCGAATAGACATTTGTTCATTCTCTTCTTTTGCAAGTGAATTATGAGTCTTTAACTCATTTATAATTGATTTACTATTTTCAATTGCATCTTTAAGCTCAATTTCTCTTCGTAACCAATTCTCTTTTTCTTTTTGAAGCAATTCGATTTCAGAATGCATTTCAATTCTAACTTTTTCGGAATGCGACATTGCTTCTGATGCTTTTAATGAACTATTTCGAGCTTCATTTTGATATTTCTGAATTTTTTTTTCAATTTTGGAAATCCTCTTTTCATAGTTATCCTTCTGAGTTTTGATTCTTTCATTTAGCTCAACAAACATGGTTTGAATTATTTTTGGAGCATTATTCATAGTTGTACCAATCTGTTTATTTGAAGGCAATATTCTTTTAATTTCATTAAAGAACTCACACGTATCCGAAACAAATACCTTTATTGGATCCAGCAATCCATTAAAATTTTTAGAGTTTTCGGAAAACATTTTTCGATGGAATATTATACTATTTAAAATGGTATTGATTTCGAATAATTGTGATTCAACATGTTTCATAAAAGAAGGAATATCAAGCTTTAGATCTTGTCTAATACTTAACGTGTTAGAGATAAACTCCTCAAAGCATGGTTCATTTTTAGTGGTAATAATTTCATCATAGTAATTCTCTATTATACTTTTTATATCAGACATTTCTAATCGCTGGATTTCATGATTAGAAGAATAAACAAGTGAGATAGATTCCTTAAGGATAGTTTTTTTGTTTCTTTCATGAAGATACAATAGATCTTTTTGTCTAAACAGCAATTCACATGATTTTTCTTTCAACGAATTCAATGATGCGATTTCCATTGTTTGTTGTTTTAATATATCAAGAATATCATCAAAAACAACTTTAAATCGTTTTGAAGTACCATTCTTTGGTTCAAATCCAGAGATTTGGGGGGTTGACTTAGAAACATTAAATGATGATGCAAGAGAATTATTATTCCCTTTCCTAATCCTGGATTTAAGTCGATCAATACTATCTAATGCATCTGAAAGCTCCAAATTCTTATCATTGATTGTGGTTTTTAATTTCTGAACAAGATTATTCTCCTCTATTAAATCATTCTTAAGATCTCTGATCTCTTCTTTAAGCACTAGGTTTTCATGTTGCTTATCCTCAAAAGACTTCATATAAATATCTACATATTCAGTCAATTGTTCGTTTTTGGACCTCAAAATGTCGTTTTCAGCTGCAAGTTCTGAGATATGCATTTTTAGTTCATTGTTCTCACTATTCAATTGATTAACAATTTCGGTAGCCTCAAATCTTTCGCTTGATAGATAATTCTTTTGCACAGCAAATTTCACATTCTCAAGACTGCGATCAGCCAAATGTTTTCCATTTACAACTTCAATGAAATCTCCAATAATATGCCGATATCCAGTATCAATTAGATCTACAGTTTCTTTGGTTATTTTTTGATCAACCAAACTCCAAAGTACTGATTGCAGTTTAATCCCAAAAGACGCCAAACAAGGATATTCTTTTAAAGCATCAGATAAAACTACTGGGGGTTCATTATATAATTCCCTTATATAGTTCTTTAAAACCTTAATTTCGTTGCTTTCTTTCATATCAGTTTAATCAGATTTTATGAGCGATGTTGTTTCTTTGTATACATCAATTGGCGTTAATGCAGAGAACCCACAAGTGTACCAATATTATTTAGATCAACCCGGGCAAACTATTTTGCAGTTAGCAATATCATATTGCCAATTGCCGTCCGAATACCAGTATAATATTTTGATTAGATATAACCAAGAGCAACAGGCATGGTTTGATATTAATAATACTTTACGAGCATATGGAGTTTCGAATGGTATGATGTTGCAAATCATCCCCAACGTCCAGAATCAAGTATCTCAGTATTCTTCCAGCCCTCTTGTCCCTGATGCCTTATACCAGAGCCAATATGCCCCGAGTCCCTTGGTATATGGAGCTGATTCGGGGTATACTAACTCAACAAATGCCCTTCCTCCACCTCCACCAAGTTCTATTCAAGCAAATCAGTATGAGTCCGCTGGAAATTATAATTCCAGATCAAGTATGATGGAATCTGACCTAACTTCAGGATATGTTGATGATTTGGGAATTATCATTGACTCAAGAATCGATACGAATAGTGCAGCCACAGGTTTTGGGGCTCTTCGTCAATCAAACTTTGAATTGACTCATCAAATGCCTCCTCCAACAACGAAAGGATACAAGGTTCTAATTTATGATGGTTATTCGGACAAAAATCCTGTTGAAGTGAAATATTATCTTAACTATTCATTCGAAGACATTTTGGTTGGTGCCTTAATTGCATTAGGGCAAAATAGAGATGGAAGATATTGTTTAATGCTTGTTATGAATGGAGGACAACAGTTTTGGATAAATGAAGATCAGACTTTTGAAAACTTTCAGTGTAACGAGGGAATGGAACTCTATGTTTTTAAACGAGATATTCGTACAAGAATCAATACTCTTCACTTCCATCCCAGATCTGCAATAATTGATATTACCAAGATTGTTGGAGATATCGTGAAAGAGCTTTCCGAACAACTTAGAATTGAGAGTTATTTTGGGTACTCATTATTTTCTAAAGACGGAGATAAAGAGGTGTTACTAGACCCTGATTGTACTATTCCACAGCAAACCCAGTCAATGAAAGAGTTTTCTTTAAAACGGGCGTGGTTTGTTTTATCCAGAATAGACTTGGTCTCAATGACATCGGCCAGGATTGCATATAAAGATGCAAAAGAAAGATTTATATATGACGATCTTCCAATGAATATTGACCAAGCTTTGTATTTTGCTGCACTTATTTATTTTGTAGAAAATGAAAACACTCGAAGGGGGAAGGTGGGTCCATTTCCAAATGATATATCATATATGTTTCCGCCTTCATTTACTGATGGAAAAGATCTCGGTCCCGAATTAGAAAGCTACATTAATAATTCTGATAGAATTGATCAATTTAACGCCATTCGTCAGTTTCTCCAGTTTGTGAGAGAGTTTCCTGGATTTGCTTCTCAGAATTTTGAATGTACAATTCAAACATCAAAAGCTGGAATTACACATTCTTTAGAAATTATTCTTGAAATAGGACCACTAAGATTATTGATTATTGATTCTAATACTGGAAATATCGAAGAAAGAGTATCATATACTAAAATTGTGAAGTTAGAAATTGTTGATGATGTTTTAGATATTTCTTTTGCTTCTGCTCCTGGGCGCGTATCAAAATATTCCTTTATTGGACTTGAAATGGGTGATGTTTTGAAAATTATTAATAGATACACAAAAATTGTTCAAAAGATTATTATCGAAAGAGCAAATAATACAGAGCTCCTACCAAGGAGAATAAGCGAAAAAAATAGGATCTTGTTGAAAACTACAAATGATAGGAGTGATGCAAATCCAAGGGAATACTATTATGATTCTAATTATACTGGCAAAGTTTTAGTGAAAATGGCTGAAATGAACCTTGGAATTCAACATGATGATGATAATTTAGGATTGATTAAGTTTATGGATAACCTCTATCAATGGGTTTTGCCAGAACAACTTTTAGGGTTGCTTAATATACAAAATGGAATGGTTTTATATATCTTACCAAAGTTTTCATCAATTAAGATTCAATTTGTGGATGAAACATCCAAAGTTATCAGGCTTGATATTTCAAAAAAGATTGAGGTATTAACCGAAGACGTTTTCAAAGCCATTGAACAACCACCATTAACTGGTTTCACATTCTGGGTTAAAGAAGAAAATCAGATTCGTCCACTTGATATAAGAAATTCGATTCCAGAACAATGCAAGAGGTATAATGTGTTGTTGTTTCGAAGGAGATTTTTTACCTTGTCATCTGAGGTACTTCAAACACCATTACTTTGCCAACAAGCCGTTATTGAAATGCTTCAGCTCATTGTTGAAGGTAAATGTGAAGTTACAGAAGACGAGGCAATAGAGCTCGCCGCCTTAGCTGTTTATGCAATTAGAGTTCAATCAACGTCTGATGTTCCTCAAATCCAAAATTTCGATTTTCTTGAAAAATTACTTCCTAATTCTATCAAGATTACTCCCAAACTCGTTGATAAGTTTAAAACATTTCTATTCTCTATGATTCCAATGGAAAAAGTACCTGCATCCAAAAAATTTTTAGGCAAAGTTAGGAAACTTCCAGGTTTTGGAAGTGAAACTTATGATTGTACATATCAAGATGTATCACCTGGAGTCCAAAATGCCAAAATTAGACATCGTAGTCATTTTACTATCACCCCATTATACATTTTTATTACACATGGAAAAAACAAAGATCTTATATACCAAATTGGATACAGATTCATTATATCTTATGAGATTGCCAGTCCTCATATACTTTTGAAATTTATTGGAGATAAAAAGGGAACAATATCTATTGCAAAACTTGGATTTAAGGAATTAGATACTGTCGTTCTCCTATTGGGATATAACATTAAGCTTATAAATGATTTAATCCTTTCCAAACAAATCAGATCCAAACAAGAAATCGAAGAGACAACAAAAAGATTAAGAGGCGGGTTTATCGATTCTCAAGGAAAGATACATGGACCAATGATGGATTTTTTCATCACCACAGATCCTAACAAACTTGAAAACCTTCATAAATTCTGGATTGATTTGGCTTGGACAGGAAAAGAAATTGTTGATAATATGGCTGGAGTTGAAGGTATCGAAATTGCAGATAAAGTTGACTATGCTGTAGTAATAAGATTTCTTGATAAAATGTATAAATGGATTGGAGAAAACGAATCTTTAGAATCGAAATCACCCTACCGAAGCTCACTTATATTGATATTAGAAAGGTTTCCAAAAATTGAAATTATTCCCCCTAAAACAATGTCTTTGAAATCAAAAAGTATTAAACTTGATATTTCCAAGCCTATCAGATTTCTTCTCCCTCGAATTGGTGAATTATTTGGTATTTCTCAAACAATTGGATATACATTGTCATGTCAATCAAGAACCAAAGAGATTTATGTATTAGATTCAAATAGAGCCATCCCTGAGCAAGTATCAAACTATGATACCTTAGAACTTGTTTACAAACACTTTGTTTTACCATCATCCTTTATTTCAGATTCTAATTCCTTGATACAAATCTACAAGCATGCAAAACAATTGGTTTTATCTGGAGAAATAGTATTTAATCCTGAGCAAGTTGTGAAATTACTGTATTTTTCTATGGGAAGTGATTTAAATGGAAGAGTAGATATTTCTTGCGTGCCAAAAGATTTTAATGAATGGGTTCCCAAAGGAATGAAAGCTCCCAAAACTAGTTCAATTAAATCCCTTATTAAAGATAACCCTCTGAGCAGTGCAATAGATTCTATGTCTAAATACCTTGATTATTGTCGAGAAATCAGAGGATTCAGTACATTTATGTCATCTGCCAAAAATGATCTATTCGAGAATGCCAAAAAACAAATTGATAACACAGTTATTGTTTTTTTGGGTCCTGATCATATAGAGATCACTGATAATAATCAAAAGAATTCCTTTGGATGCATTAGGTATAGTAGAATACTTCATTCTGAGTTTTCTTTGTCTGAAGTCTCTTTCGATTATCTTGATGAAAAGGGGGTTTCGAACACATTCAATCTCATATGTGAGAAAGCTTCAAGTATTCATTTCTTAATTCTTGAGCATCAAGCATTACTTGAAGATATGTTTTTATCTAAGGCAATTAATTTTCGAAAAGATAAACTCTTTGACAATGAAGAATTTTCTGTGACATTATGCGTAATTCTTGATGGAAAAAAGAAAGATTCCTTTGATCACAAATTTTCCAAAATCAGAACGGGGGCAGAGATCATATCTGAATCAATTAAAATTCTTGATTTGGATCCATACGATGATTATTCGGGCCTACTACAGGTAGCTCAAGATCATTACCGATGGATTCGGCCTACTGATTTACTTGGACTATTGAATCCGACCAATGGGATGAATTTATTTATTTTTCATACCCTGATGAGGGTCCCGGTCTCAACTTCTGATGGTTTTACTGAAGATATCTTAATTGACATTACAAAGCCATTGTATGAGATTGTTCCAAAAGTTGCTGCGAGGTTTTATATCGATTTTTGGATAGGATATACCCTATGGAAGCCTTCATCAAGTAAATCCAGCAATCCCGAGGAATTGATTCCACTTGATCTCCAAGATACTATTCCTGAGCAATGTATTAGTTTTAGGAATCTCATTTTTAAGAGGCGCTTTTATCTCTTTACAAAAGATGATATTAAAGTACTTTCAAATCGTCCATATCATGAGGTTCATGATCACATTTTATCTGGGATTCCGAAGGTCAAAGATGCTCAAGCCATCGAATTGGCTATATACTCAATATTCGCTGAATCTGAAACACCAGAAGATGCTATTAGAACAAAGATACCAGATGACTGTAGTTATTTGTTTCCCAAAGGTTTTTCTCTCCCTGATAAGGCATCATCAAGATTGAGAAAAATCATTAATTCTTCTACTCCAATGAGTTCATCCAGTGCAATGCGAAAGTATATATCTATTGCAAGGACTATTCTTCATTTTGGTTGTGAAATTTTTGATGCAAGTCTTGAAACAATTGACAACGAAAAAGCTTTGATTCGTCCCATTAAAGTTTCTATTGGGCCATTTGGAGTTCATATATTCCTTGAAGAAAATAATAAAGATATGGCAAAATTATCATATCAATCAATTGTTGCATATTCACAAATTGCTTTTCGTCTCGTTTTAAGATGTACACAAGATAATGGAATAGCATATTCTATTAATATTGTTTCCGAAAATGCAAAAAGAATTAGGAGAATTCTTGACATGTATACCAAGATTTTTGTTCCGTTTATTACTCAAAGAGAACAAATACAATCAATGGGAAATGATCCATTAATTCAAGGTCTTGTTGATTCAATTGGAGAGCATCCCCTTGCACTATATACTACCCCATATGTTGGACATCCAACCCCTCCATCATTCAATTATAATCCTGAATGGTTTGAAAAAGAAGTCATCAAAATGGCATTATTTTATTTGGCTTTTAACTCAAATAGGTCCTATATAGTATTATATCAGGATATAAATTCGTGCTTTAGGTGGCTTGAGCAAGATAGGCCACTATTACATGTTCAGCCTAAAGAAAATGGTCATCTTTATGTTCTTCCAACAAGTATCACAATTCAGGTGTGTACCACGTTTGGTCCCATTAAATCAATACAATGCAAAACAAGAGCTCCTATATGCGATCATGTTACAAAAGCAGTGAATGAGTTCGGACTTGGAAACCCCTTTGGTTTTACATTTTATGAGTTTTCTGGAGATGGTCAAAGGCCTCTTGATTTTCTAATTCCACTTCCAATAGAAACTCCATTTTATTCTGAATTGATTGTCAAAAGACGCTTCTTTTTAGTAACAAAGCAAATGTTAGAGGATTCAATGACTATCATATCCGTTTTTCGTGATGTTAATGATCAAATAATATTTGGCAATAACAATCAAATCACAGAAGACCAACTCATTGAGCTAGCTGTGTTGTTTTTATATTCTAATACCAACAATCCAAAATCTATTTTGCAGAATTTATCTGAAATGACTGAGGATGATTATTCAAATCTTTTCCCAGATTCTGTTCCAATAGATGATGATTTGAAATCTAGATTTACTAATAGGATTCAAACATATCCTGTTTTAGATGCATCAACCGCCTGCCACAAATATATATCATTGGCAATCAATACACCAAATTTTGGATCTGAAATTGTGAAATGTTTGTATACAAATAATACTGAAAAAAACAAAAAATCGAGTAAATCTGTTATGGTTAGGATGAATTCTAAATCCATTCAAATAACTGATGAAAAAGATGGAAAAATTATAACTGATATTCAATTTTATTGTCTAATTTCGCATAAGTATGAAGTTGGATATTGTATCATTAAATATCAAGATTACAATGGTGCTTATTCTGATATTACTCTTGAATCTGAAATATATTCGTCTCAAATTGGATCCTATATTGCTGATATTCTTGATTTATATAGGATCATTTCTGAAAACAATCATGATATTCTTATTGAGATTCCTAACTTTTCAAGAAATTCTCCTTCATATGAAGCCTCTAATTTAGAATTTGATAATGTATCTCTTTCATCTGTGGTTGATGCTGTATATCAGTTTTCTGATATAACCTCAATTGATGTAGCTTCATTCGATGATGACTTTATAACTAGAAGTACATTTTCTGATACAATTAGAGTAGCTGACACATTTGATATTTCTTCATTTTCTAATCTTTCAATTAAACAAGATGCATATGGATCAAACGAAAATGATACAGATTTATCTTGGAGAGCCAATCCAGATGCTCTAGTTGCGACAAGAAATTCGAAATTTTTGGATGAGGTAGAAAACGAGATCAATATCATTTCATCCACAATAGAGTCCTCAAATGGGTTTGAAGCAATCCAGAAAATGGAAGCCTTGAATGAACAAATCATGCAACATGCAGCTTTATCACCAACTCCTGAATTATCCAGCATTCAATCAGCAATATCCTCCATTATTGAGTTGAATCAGTGTTCTTCAATAAATTCCCCAACAATAATGCAATCATCTCCGTTAATAGTTTCACAAATTAAATCAATTATTAGTACAACTGAAGTAGCCAAACAAAAAACTAATGAAATAATCCAATCCATCAAAGAAGATGCTAAATCCTTGAATTTATCCAAAGATCAGACAAAATCACCAATTCTTACTAGATGTCTAATTGATATTTCAGAAATACAAGAAAATATTTCTGATAGTTTAGTTAAATCATTTGATAAAGTTTCATCAATCGGATTCAATCCCTCATCATTAGTCAATAGTTTGAAGGATACATCATTACAAGTGACCCAATTAGCTTCAATTATTCAGAGAGAAAATGGAGAAGAGGTTTTTACAAGAGTTATTCCTCAGTTGAAAACCTGCTCTAAGAATCTTGATGATATTCAAAGAGTCATATCTTTATCTAGATCAAATGCAATTGATTTGTCTTCAACAATTGAGCTCCATAATAAACTTCAAAATCTGGTTCTCAACGCAGAAAAAATAGTGCTTTCTTCTAAGGTTATTAATGAAGATCAAAGTAAGAGAAAATTCCAGCTATTTTTGGGTGATCACCGTAAAGTTGAATCAGTGTCAACTAATCTAGATGATTTTGTTTCAATGGCATCATCATTATCTACAGTCAAAGATATAAAAGAGAACGAATCATTATCAAAGTATTTGGATATTAATCTTCCCAGGGTTCAATCATGTGCATCTTCCCTTAAAAAGCAAATTTCAGCCTTGAATCAAAATCCAATGAATGATACCGCCCGTACAACAGCATTGAATTCATTGTACAAGACCCGAGATGTTATTACTGAGTTTTATAATACTCTTAAACCTATTGGACAAAAAGAAAAATCTGTTAACAAGACATTACTTCAGGTTGCAAGTTCCCTCCCGATGATCGACACTGCAATTTGTACATTATCGACGATCAACATACTACCAACGAGTCTTCAAGAAATCTCTTCTGATATATCGAAATTAGTATCCAGATACGAAAAGGAGAAAAAGCTTTATGAAAAGAAAATTGATAAAACCAAAATTCAAATGATTGATCAGAGTATAATGAAACTAAATAGTATTAACAATACTATTTGTGGATATTCCAAAGAATTGGAATTTAATCCAGCAAATGGAGATGCAATTATGTCCAGTCAATCTGTACTCATTGAGCTTAAAGAATCTCTTCCAAGTATGACGGAGAACATATCAACATTACATAAAGTCACGCAAGATCAGATATACCCGCTCATTCTTGAAGGAATTGAAAGAAAGATCCATTCAACACTTACCGAAGAGCAATCAACTGAAGATTTAAGCAAAAGTATTCACGTAGCCCATTATCAGCAAGTTCAGATCGAGACAGGGAGGTTGCTTAATCAAATGATTCAAATTTCCCAAAATATATCTGATATATCTGTGAGAGAAACGCTTGGGGTTAGAATTTCGGAGATTAGGTCAATATATATGAATCAAATCTCAATTAGGAATTTATTACATGAAAGACCTTATAATCCTGAGTATCTTCAAAGGGCAAAAGTAGAAATGGAAAATAGCAAAGATTGTATTGATAAAATAGTTACATTCACAAAAGAATCTTCTGAAGCTTTATATGGTACGGGGATAGAATCTTATGCTAATATGTGTCAAAAGGTTTGTGGAGCGTCTATTCAATCATTGAATTCGGCTCCATTGGGTAAATTCCATAAACCACCAGAACCCAATGCTGTAATTATTCTATCCAAGGGTTTGCATAGCACCTATGAATCTGTAAAATCTGTTATCAGCAGATCAGATACTGAACAAAATAGTGAATTTGCTAAAAGACTTAATTCTATGTGTGACAAACTTGAGGTATCGCTTATTTGTCTTGATTCACAAGTGAAAACCCCAACAATAGAGTTTTTTTCGATATCTGACCAATTGTCTAAAAGGCTAAACAAAGTTAAACAAGCTTTGTTATCAAGTGCTCAAGAAAATCATCAGATTCTTCAAGAATTAGACACTTCTATAAATTCAATAGCATTATCCATGCAAGATACCCCACCCAATATTGATATGGCCAGGCGATGTATTTTAGATACAATTCCCCATCTTATGGCACTTAAAAGTTGCACGCTTCAACTACAAATCCGAGATGACTTTTCTCATGATAATAGTATTCAAACGCTTATGAAATCATGGATTCATAGGATTGAAGAGATTGAATTTACTATTAACTCTAAAATCGGGAATGATAACTTTGACATCAAAGATATTAACAACACAAAAGATTTGCTTGTTCATTCTCAAGCTAAAATCACCAACATTCCAAACCAGATAAAACCATACCTTAGAGAAAATGAAATTGATTTATTATCAAGAGCAATCTGTGATTATAGGAATTCATCCTCAATAGCAATTAACTGTGTTAGATTATTGCCAACATGCCAAAAACTTACCATTGATACCAGTGCTTTTAAAGAGATTAGTATTGGAACATCTATTCAAGATTTTGCCCTTTCTACAGGATTTCAACTATCTGCTTTATCCTCGATTATTTCACAACTTGAAAGAGAACCAATGATTATGAAACTTGAAAATGTATTTAACATTCTGAAAGAAATGTATCAGTTAATGTCATGTGTAGATCCTAGAACAATTATGAATCATAGGGATGAAAAAGAGCTATTAGTCTCTCTTGATTCTATTAAGAAGGCAATGCCATATGTTTTGAAGAATTCCCTAGTTTTAACTGGATTTATTAATACTGAAGCATTCCAAAATTCAGCAAAAATTTTATATGAAAATATCAATAGATTATACAGCATGATTTCAAAACCACATTTAACAGATGCAAATAGCAGTTTATTTGTTCAAAGTATTAATGATGTTATTCCATTTATTAGTATGAACATTGTTAGTTTTGCTCAATCAAATTACATTAAGCAGTTTCCTTCGGTGCTCACAAAGCTAAACACTCTCAATTCTTTAATTGAGTATTCCAAAAACCTTAATACAATGGATTTGAATCAGAAACAATCGATACTAGATCAAATTTATTTAGTCATACCACTAATTATCCATGATGTTTTTGAATATAATGAGAATCAAGAGTTTGTTGATAGTTTGATTATCACTTTTTCGAAAGTAGCTCCATTTACAACATTGCCAAGATCATCTGTTATCATTTCGTCATATGTATTAATGCGAAATATCAATATTGATTCTTCATCATTAGAAAATGCTTTTTATTCATCTTTAGCATCATTTGAACCTCAGGCTAGTATTTTGCCTTCACAAATAAACCCTGTTTTAGACATTGTATCCTCAATAAATGAAAAGAAAAGTGGTTTACCAAATTCATTAGTATATGCTTCCCAAATTCTTACTCAGCTTCTGAAATCCAAATCAATGAATAGTATTGCTATGTCATCAAGAATTATTGCATCATGTTCCAAACAAACATCTGATAGAATTGAACTCAATACAAGTCTTTTTATCAAATCATGCGTCAAAGTAGCGAATATTGTACAATCAATTCGAAATGTTTTGGATAATGTAGATGAAAAATTATTTTCTGCTTCTTCGATTAAATTATCTGATGAAAGTTTGTTCTATTATTCTCAATTGTCGAAATCTATTCGAGATTCTGATTTTAAGTTACTTATACAATGCCAGAATTTTTCATCATCTGTTTTAGTATATTCTTCTTATCAAATGATCAATACTTATTTATTTATGTTTATTAAATCAATATCCAGCATTCCATCGTTGGCAGGGGTTTTATCATTGCTCAAGGAAATCTCTGATGACTTTTTTTCTTGGCATTATGAATCCGAATGTGATGTTATGGGCTTATTTTTTTCCATAATGGATTGTTTAGTGGATTCTGTTGAATCACTGCTTCATGATGAATCAGTTCAGCTCAATAATAATGCCGAATCTTTTGTCTATCAATCTCTTCCATTATTATCATATAAGCATCGATATTTGTCTTATGATATGAATAATGTTTCCAAATTAGTTAGGCAATACCATTTATTCTTAAATGATATTTATCCATCGATTTTTAAGGGTTTAATTAATTCTCAGATAAGAGACATTTTTTCTAAAAATATTAGCAGTTTGGATGTTCTAAAGCCAATAGTATCTTCTTGGTCAATGTCAAATGTCAAATTCTCTCTAAACCAAACAAGAATTATGTGTGAATCTGTTTTTGGAAAAGTATACCAGTGTTTATGTATTATAAAATCTAACACAAAAATATCATTATCAGATATTTTGAAAATCATTCATCAATCACTCACAAGTTTATCATTTTTGAAACATAATTTATCTGTCAATCAAAATGATAAACAGTTTAATATCATTTTTCAGAGTATAAATTCGCTAACAAACACCTTGAATGAAGGAGCACATACTCTGAAACCAAAAACGGATTTATTAATAAGAATTCTTGATGATTCCATTAAATCTTCTCAAGCTCTTTGTCAGATTGATTTTTCTGTTCTTCATTTGTCCCAAAATGGTAATAGTCCGATTATGAATATTGATATGATTAAGAATAAAAACAGTTTGGCTTCTGCAAAAGCAGCCACAGCTTTGTTAAAGGGATTTCAAACCACCCTTGACAGAATTGATCCTGAAGAATCACATTATAAAAGCACTATGATTCGAGCTCAGCTTGCCCAAAATATTCAAAATCTAAGTTCTCCTCTTGAAAAATCTCCTGAAATTGCCTCAATCGAAGTTGCAAATGTTAAAAGTCTTATTGAAATTGAATCTAACTCATTATTACAAGCAACAACAAAGCCCATTTCAGTGATCAAAAAATCTCTTCCTGAATTAATACAGAGTATCCCTCAGAGTTCTATATCAATATCTATGTCTTCATATAATTCTGTTTTATCATCGATTCAAAGTTCAATTGTTGTTCAAAAATATCAGTCTCTGAATAATTTTATAATGATCGATTTCCCAGATATTATTGCCATGTATGAGAAAAAAAACGATTTTTCCAAACCCCAGATAGATAATGCATTTAAATCAATACAAGAAAAGTTATCTATTTATGGAAACAATGAGAAACTGCATGAAATCTTGGCGAGAGAATCTCCTGAGGAACTTCTTCTCCAGAATTTATTATTGTCAGATTCAATAGCACGAATACCAGAAATAGAGATTCCCTCACAAATCATTCAATCTTTTTCCAGTGGGATCCTATCATCTATAATTAAACAAAATATTCCGAAAGGGAATACATATCAGTTCTTGAATGAATCTGATACTCTTAGGATAGTTTCGAGAGGTACATCCATAATGGTCCTAATTGAATCTCTGATGTCTCTGAGCTCTGAAATTATTCGAATCAACCCTGAATTATTCCGTTTTATCAAACTTAATGAGGGATTTGAATCAATGATTTCCAAAATTCCAATTAACACTATTATAGAAATACTTAAATCAATTTCTCAGGAATTGGATCTAATCTATTCTATTGATACACTCACCATTTTTCTTCAAAAACTTACCAATTATGAATGTGTTTATCAAATTAGGGTGATAAATGGGCTGATAAAGATTATTATCAGTAATGGTAATGGTTTACTTCATCGGACAGATTTGGATACAACTAGAGAATCTGTTATGAGTGCGATTTCCGTAATTTTTATAGATAAGGTAAAAGAAGACTCTGAAATACTTGGGATATGTTCCCTTGTATCTTCAGATTTGATGATAAAAGTCGAAAATTATTTGTCAGAAAGTATGGGAAGGGTTGATTCAATTCAAAAATTGTTACTATTGAAACAATCTCAAGTCAAGAATCTTAATTTAATGGGTTACAATAGAAACCAAATTGATATACCTCCGCAACTTGAGAGTATTCATTCTGCTAGTGTTATCAAACAACTTGGTTTTCTGAGTAATCATAATGAGCTTATTAAAGAAATGGCCCAGTATAAACAAGAGGATATTGATATTCAACAACAATTAATTGATCGTTATATTAGTATTCTTGCTTGTCCAGATATTCTTCTTAATGATGAAAATGTCATGAATATGATGTCATCTTCAATCTCATCCATTACTAATCTTATTGTGAAAAAGGAGCAGTCAATCATCAAAGCATCTACTCAACCTCTGAAAGACATCATCCCACTAAATCTAACAACAATTTCTGGTTCTATTCAAAATTTGGAAATATGTTCTTCATTAGCAAAAAGGTCTCATGAGGTTATTCATATGATGAATTCTTTCGAAAAGGCTTTCCCACATATTAATGAATTGATTATTGAAAAAACTGAACAAATTGAAGAAACTCAGATTGAAAAAGCAAGAGGTTTAGTAATTCAGGCTAGTTATTTAATGAGAACAAACCCTGAAAGCATTCAGCAGTTTATCTCTGCACTTAATGAGCCAGATAGATATGCCTCATATGCAGTGCTCAATCTTGAAGCAGATTCTATTAGAACAAATACTGATAATCATGATATTACGGCAGTTTCTAACAGATCAATTCTTTTTGATAAAGCTTCATTGATGCAAAAAGAACCAAATGCAATCGGGAAAACTAAGATTACCGATTTAGCCAAGGCTTCAAATTTGAATTCTGAGTCAAAGAAATCCTATGTTGTTTCATCATTGAAAACAGTTTTATTGCTTCTTCGAGTTCAAAGAATTGATGTTTTTCCTGAATTAATTAAGTCAATGAAAACTGAAACAGCAGCAGCAATAATCAAAAAAGTGAAAATTTCTAGATTACCAGCTCTTCAAAAATCAATTGAAAATCAAATTCGCTTTGTTAATAGTATTGAAAAAATAAGAGAAGAACTTCAGAGTTTATCCCAAAGTGAAAGATATGTTCAACAATTATTACTCTATGAGTTACTATCAACTGTGAGATCATCAAAGCTTTTAGCCCCTGTGATAAAAGAAATTAGTTTCAAAGGTTCTTCAACTATTATTGTGTTAAGAAGGAAACTCTTAATATCTCTATTTGAAATGCAAAAGAAGAAATATCCAAAAAGTTTCGCCCAAATAAGTAAGGTTAAAAAGCCAACACAATCTCAAGTTATTGAACAGTACCAAGCTGAAATTGAAAAGAACGAGCGGTATGCTCTATCATATCAGCTTCATAACGCAATCTATGCAATAACACAAGCATTCCCGTCAATTGTTTCATATTCTCAGGATAAATCTGGAACAAGTGCTCTTAAAGCTCAGTTTTCTCCAGAAGAGCTTACTTCTAAGCACTCATTAATCCGTTCGATTATTGCTCTCAATTCTAATATTAATGATACTAAACTATTGTTAAGAGAAATGAATCAAAAAGAGCACTTACGCCTTATTTATATTATTCAAACGCTGGCATCATCTATTGCACCAAAGAAAACAGTTCCAACCCCTTCGATTTTAGAAAAACCACTGAATCCAGAGAGAATTTCTTTAGGAATTAGGGGACCCGATATAATTCCTCCAACAGCACCAGAGGTTTTCGCTTCGTTAGTACAATCAACTACCAGCCTTGTGAATTCTATTCAAGCTCTTTCAAGCGTTCCTATTAATGATTGCAAGCCAATTTTAATTGAAGAATCATCAAAGGTTGTATCAATTCTATCGAGATTAAATGAATCAAGAAGCGCAACTTATTTACCTGAAGTTCAACAACTTGTGGAAATAGCACCACAATTAATAGCATCAATGACAAGAGTACTTCCATCAATCGAAAAAGATATTAGGGCACAACTTATTGGAGATCCCACTAATATTATGAGTATGATTGCTGAAATTCAAAAGAATTCAATTGCTTTAAATGATCCTGATAGCCTAAAAAGATATAGAGGAGCCATAACTGATATGATGATTTCGATTAAAAAAGTTGATGCTGCGATCAACCCAAGTTGCCAATCATTAGATCCGATTGATTGTGCAGCATCATTAGCAAAAGCCATTGATTCTAAAGATGTTTTATCAATGACAAATGAACTTATTAAATTTGAGACATCAAAAGTTCAAGCATCAATAACAGGACAAGGAATAAAACAAATTGAACTCCTTGAACCTCTTGTTTCTCAAATAGTCCCTTTTGTTAAACAAATTGATTCATCACCATCAGCAAAAATAAATACCAAAGTTATGGAAAAAATCAGGCCATCACTTGTAAAAATCATTACCAAAGAAACAACAAATCCATTCACCTCGCTTCAAGCCATTTCCAAACCTGCTCAAATCAAACAGGTTATTGATCAAACTCAAGACAGAATTGAAATTGCATCAAACAGCTTATTGAAAAGCATTAGTATAAAAGATAAATCCACTGCTTCGGAAGCACTGAATGATGTTATTAAGAGGACCGCTGAATCTCAAGCAGCCATTATTAGGAGCTTCACTATTAATACACCAACATCAATTGTACCTGTTGTAGATTTTATTACCAACTTAGGATCTTCAATAACATCACTTGGCTCAATTTTGGCTGCAACAAAATCCTCATCTGTTACACCCTCAATAATAATGAAATCTCAAAGATCCCTATCAAGAATTGTTAATCAGATTCAAGATAGCACACCTTTGTCACCTCGGAAAAACTCAAAATCAAAACCATTATCTCAGTTTGATGAAAAGAAGTTTGCTTTTGTGAAATCAGCTACAAATGCATTTCAGTCAATTATTGCTGCTGTTTCTGCAAGAGCATCATCAAAGATACCGGAAACATTCACAGCTATATTCAATGAACAGCTTCCACTAATTGAAAAAACGTTTTCTGAGATTAAGACTAAAGGCACATCAATAATTAATTCTAGCAGTGATAAAGCTTCATCAAATGACCTAAAGAAACAATTAGCCAACTTGGTTTCCAAATTCGAGTCTTTTACTAAAACAATCAAGAATAATGACTCCACCGAACTCATTAATGTTGCTGAAGAGCTTGTCCAGGTTTCACAGGTATTGGTTCAAACAACTTGTCAGATCAGTCAACTGAAGTCTGGGGCAATTGAGTCTCCAGATCTTGAGAATTCTGAAAAAATACCCCCAAGGTTGATAATTCCTTCAGTTCCTGATGATGTAACCAAGATAAAGGCGATTGATGCTCAAAAACAATTCAAGAAATGTGTTTCTTCATATGATAGAAAACAGGAAGAATTCGTTTCTCTCTCATTATTATCAAACACGCCAAATTTAAAAATGGTGGAAATGATTACCGATCTTCATAGTCTTATGAAAACTGTTTTGGTACAGGTTTTAAGACTTTCAGCTTTAGCAATTGATTTTGAGGCTCAAGGTAAATTAGCCTCGATAACTACTCAACTTGTTACACAGTTTAATTCATTGCTCAGATTATTAAGAAATAGGTTATTGCTAAATTGTCAGAATTGGGAACCATCTGTGAAAAGTATAACACAACAGATATCTGATAATGAAAATCAAGCCTTGAGAATCTCTGAGATTATTGTTAAGGCATCTACAGCGGCAGAAGAATTCAAAAAAGTTTTTGGACAAAAAGTTGATGAAGCAATCATCCCATTAAATAGTATTCAAACCAGATTGTTTGAACTTCAAGCACAGATATCCAAAACCACAATATTAAATGCTAAAGAATGGTCTCAGCGAATTGTTGATATCGGGACAAAGATATGTGATTCATTGCTTAAAGTATTTATCAATGCTAAGGATCATCCAACAGAAAAAATATCTGCTGATCCCCTTATTTCTTTTGCCCTGGTTTGTATTCCTGAATTAGAGTATACTGATACAAGAACGCGTGATATTATTTCTGGAAAAACTAATGAAATTGAACCAATTGTATCTGATTGTATGAAGAGGGTGGTTATCTTGGAAGATAAGTTTAATTCTCTATCAATAAGTGGAGGTAAAGAAGTTTCGGCCTTGAAAGAAACGATATCTGCAATATGCAAAGCTGCAAAATCAATAGTAGAATCCATTGAGGCATCGATGAAGCAATCTAGTGGTAAAAAACCAATGGTTATGGAGAACAAAGATAAAATGGCTCCTATCAAAGTATCAACTGATGAGGAACTTATGAAAAGACTATCAATGGAAACCAATGTTATAAAAGCAAGGCATCTCCTTGAAAGATACGAGAAAAAACTCAAAGATCTTAAATAAAATTAAATAGAGAGTCTTTATATATTAAAGGAACCCACAAGCTCCTTTTCTACGTTTTTTCTTTCTTCTAATGCACGCCATTTTTGTTCTAGAGATGGATTCATATCAAAGAGGACAGTTTTCCCAATTTCATAGTGGTAATTACCATTTTCATAATTTTCAAAAGTAAATGACTTCACTCCGAAACAGCCAAGTATCCTATTCCAAAGATCTAAAACAACAAATAATCCAAAAGCTAGCATTATTACTGGGGCATATATGTTCCAATTATTACCAAAGAAAGCAACCTCTTTCATTACTCCCATCAATGAAATAGTCATTGTGTTTTGTCCTTCTATCTGAAGTAGATAATGATATCCAACAGAAGGTGCAAGCCTGGAAATAAAAACTACCCAAAAATAAAAAGTATTCTCATTGGTTGCTCCAGGTATGAAGCGAAAATACGACCAAAGTCTCACCCGTGTGAGACTCCATGAACCAACATAAAACAAAAAAACAATAACAGGCCCTGTAACAAGCAATTGATTTGAAAATGATCCTATCCTTAAATGTGATAACCAATGGAATAATGAATATGATGGCTTAAATATCAATGCAATTTCTCCCCATAAACATAAAGCAGAAAGCACCCCAAATATGATAGCCATTAAACGTTGAAGCTTGACTTTTGTACTAGTGAAACAGTTTCCATCTGCTAATGTCTTCATTGAATTGAGAGCTTCTTCTGCTTTTTCTGCAGTATATACCATAAAGCAATGGCTTTGGTTCAGGGCATCAAAAACGGAATCAACTTTTTGTAAAAATTCCTCGATTTCATGCTCATATATTTGATCCCATTTAATACTCTCAAGTTCAAGATATGGGGATTCTGTGGTGCTATCTCGGTTTAAGATCTCACTTTTAATCAGATTATGGGATAAAATTTGTTGGACTTTTTCAAGGCGAGGATTAATATTCTCTTTAAATATTTCACGGTATGTTTCCCTGATAGAATTCTGGGCATTAGCGGCAGTGTTTATAACTCTATTACAAACTCTTTCGACAATACGTGCATTTTTCAAGCTATCTGCATAACTATTCACTTCTTCTTCTAGATCTCGAAGCCTCATTCTTAACTGAATCGCCGGATCTGCAGTATTCCACATTTTTCTTGGAAAAGCAACTAATCCATGTCCAAGCAAGAGACAGAACAATAAAATACCATAAGCGTTTGATAGAGCAATTGTGAGTGGAATTAAATCAGAAACTTTGAACTTTTTTGAAGAAGACATGATGACAACGCCAATAAGAACAAACACGATAGCCCAAACGTACCACATAATATTGTACTTAATAGCATACCAAATCCTGGATTTCATTGTCAGTGCAAAGTGAAAAGTATAAATAGAAACAATGGTAGGCATTACAATCCACCCTAAAACCCAAGTCGACCAATATAAAATCGATAGCAGCTCATAAAGACGTTGAGATCGAACAGAATCAGATTTAAATAAGAAAAGAGAAACATCATATGGCAGCAGGGCAATTGACAACAATAATGAAACATAAACTGTAACAATCATTGACCAAGATGCATACCATGGAAGCTTAAATCCTCCATAATGCTTAAAAAAGGCATAAAGATAAATAAAGCACAAGAAAGATAGAATTAAGGCTGGTAACAGATCCGTATTCATGTAAATGTAAATTAATTGAAACTTGAGAAAATATTGACCGTTACACATTTTTGAGAAGGATATTTCATAATCAATTTTTGAATGAAATTATCGGATTTACATGTTATCAAACAAAGTCAAAACATACAGTTTACCCGAGTTGAGCAGCGATCCTGTTCATTTTCAGGAATGTATCATTGTAATTCTTTTGTTTTTTGGCGAATTCTTGGTTTTCTGTTTCTATTTTAGCAAGAATTTTATCAATTTCTGATTGAATTGATGAGTATGACTGTGAAATGGTTTCTTCTTGCTTTGTGAGATTTTCGAGCTCACTTTTCAGCTGATTTAGCTCTGAGGATGCAGAAGCGACGAATTCTGATTCTTGCTTGCGTATTTCCTTTTGAATATTTGCTATTTTTTCTTCGAATGACTGATTTAAAACTCCGATTTGGTTCACAAGAACTGAATTTTTCTGTTTGGATATTTCGGATTTTTTGGATATTATTTTATGTGCTGATTGCCTTTTAGCTTTCTCGCTTTCGATCTTTTGGATCTCCTTCTTCAGTGAGTTATTTGCGTCACCGATTGTGTTTATTTCTTCACTAACATGTGAGATTTGATAAGCAATATATTCCTCTTCCTTTTCGAGATTACTAATCGCCTCATTTTTAGATTTGATAATTTGATTGAGGTTTTCTATTAAGGGTGCTCTGTCATCAACTTGGTTTTGGGTATGAAGAAAATTCTCTTTTGCTCGTTCAATTTGACCTTTAATGGAATCGATTTCTTGAGTCATTTCCTGGCTCATTTTTTTGAATTCGATATCCAATTGTTCTATTTTTTGTTCTATCATGTTCAATTCGTTTTGTTCTTCTTGTGATGGACTGAGTTTCTTTACAATTTCAGTCAATTGAACAATACTTTGAGCCATTTGAGAATATGAACAGGATAATTCTTTTCTTTTCTTCTTCTCTGCACAGTATTGTTTTAAAGTTTTATCAAGAACACTCTTTAGTTCATTCGCAATACTACTAAGACTGCAAATTTCCTCATTTTGAATCTCAATCGATTCAACAATTGTCTCATGTTGTTCTTCTAAACTTCTTAAAATTGATTCTTCCTTTTTGATCGCATTAACATCTGCAATAATTTGTTTTTCTTCCTCGCTCTTCAACGATATTTGGCGGACAATTTGGCCAATTTCCTTTTCGGTTGTTTGATTTTCTGATTCTAGTTTGTTTATAACTTGTACAAGCTTTTGCAATATGTCGTATTTAGAAAGGGTCCCTTTTCCTTCTTGATTTCCTTCATCCATTATTATGTACGTTTAGATTTTGGTAAGAATATGAATAATGTTAGTCTCGAATGTTTCTTCCAGATTCTTTATTGGAAAATTTAATGATGTTAATGTGTTAAATAGAGGTTTGATGATTGATTCGTATTCTATTTCCAGGTGAATCTTTTTTGTATTTGGATTTGAATATATCTGATTAAAAGCCCTTTCTGATATATCTTTTTGCCGTGATAAATAAGAATATTTAGACAATGTTGATATTATCATTAAAATGTTCTTAGAATCCAAAACTGAAAAAGAATCAAAAATCTGGTATTCTTGGATTTCGTTGAAAATCTTAATTATTGTTTGTGTTTCAAAACCATCAAATAAATTGAATTCAGATTTCGATAAGCAATATAAAAATGGGGATTCGTAAAAGCTTACACTGCTATTCTCAACTTCAAATAAATAGTTAGTCTCGTTTGAGATAATGCATTGACTAGAAAGTAGATGAAGTATTAATGCTTGTGATCTTTCGGTATTTAGTGGGAGGCTTAAATGATTCAACACATATAAGGCGAAATGAGCATTGTCAATAGCCCTTTCCCATGTATCAACATGATGATATCGAATACTACGAGCCAAATAAACAGCTTTTCCTGGTTCAGTTTTGAAAACTCTTGATATTATTATAGAAGCCACAAGTAAGAGTGAATCAGGAGACTCAGCAAAAACATTAAACCCTAAACCAAAATCTGGATTGGTGTTGGAAAAATATGGAGAATTCTCAGATGAATTGGAAATAACAGAGATGTGTGGATATGAATGATATGTATCAAGATTATTAATAAGTTGTTGAGATTTTTGAATAAAATCCATTGACTTGGTGGGCAAAACAATTGGAATGGTGGTTTCTGATCCTAATTTTTCATTTTCATGTGAAACTCCTATGTACAAATACCACGGATTGTTTAATAATGAGACTTGATGAAAATACTTAAGACCATTATTCAGAGATGATAATGATAATGATGATTCAAATAAAGGACCCAAAAACGATTTCCACATTTGTAACACCCTATGTGCATGAGAATCTTCAACCTCTTCATAATGAGTGCTCAGGACTGTATTCATTTTTTTCACTTTTTCTTGTAATAGAGATTTGCTCGATGATGTCCTATTGGAAAAAATTGAATGAGTTGAAGTATAAATTGATGCAATATTGTTATTTTTCTTGTTATCTGATTCAAATTCGAGTTTAGCAACTCCAATAGTATTCCCGAATGAATCACAAAATGGGAAAATAATTGATGCTCCAAATCCTTCTGTTGCGGGTCTCTCCATTGCTTTCCCGCCTAAAGCATAAACACAAACAGGATATTCGGAATTTTTTTGGATTTTTTGATCAAATTCTAAATCAGAACTCACTAAATATGAACGTAATCTATCTATATAAAACAATTCAACAGAACAAAACCCTAAAGCTTCTTCTAAATGCTTGGACAAGCTATTTGATACTAAAGTTAAATCATTCAAGCCTTCAAGCTTCATAAATAGATCAGACACGGCAGATAATGATCCAAGAGCCCTCAATTTTTTCTGCAAGTGCTTTGATAATTTGTTGGCTTCATACTGGGCTCTCAAAATTGGATTCATATGATAACAGAGTAGATTAAAACTCTTTTGATCATCAGATGTAAAATTATCTAATCCAATCCTGTTATAAAGAGAAATAACCCATTTGGCTTTTCCATGTTCAGTAAAAATTGGACATACTAATATTGATCTGGTCACAATTCCATGAATAGCTCTATCAACTGATTCATGGAAAAGAACCGAAAACTCAGGATTATGAATACAAATAGAGTGCCGCTTAATAATTGTTTGTCCAACAATCCCACATGTAATTGGAAAGAGCTCTTGAGAATTTTCTTTCGTGGAGATATCAGAAAACCATAAACCTTTGTTACATAGCTTAAATACTCTTACATATTCGCATTGAAATCTTTTAGCAATAAACTCCGGATCTATAAATAAGAAAGATTTCAAATCATTTGGATAAAAATTGGATATAGAAAGCTTTTGTGTTATAGTAGGAATAGCTTGAGAAACAAAAAGTTGTATTGACTTGGCCATGATAAGATCGTATTGCATAAATGATCCTTGTTTATCGAAAAGAAGCACTATCCCTTTCTTATTAATTGGAATAACAAGCATTGAATGATTTTTGTGAATAATTGATTTATCAAGATTGGAAAGGCTGCTTGAAGAATCATCAACAATAACTATTGAATTGTTTTGAAGTGATGAAAATATAACTCCTTCTTTAATATGTCGCTTCAGATAAAGATTGCCCCTATCAAAAATCAACTCCTCAGAGACTTCATCATATTTAAAGAATGTACATCTCTTGCAATTAAGAATGGGTGGTAACTTGCTCTCGATTTTCTCTGTTAAAGCTGAAAATGATGGTTCTTCTACTAATCCTAGAATCACACGAAAAACTTGAGATGTTTCGTTGATATGACGAAAAAAAGAAGAAAAAAACATGTTTCGCAAAAAATGAGAATACTTCTCTACTTCTTTGGAAAATCCAAGTGAATCAAAAATGAATTCGTGTGAATCAAAGAGAGCAATAGGTAAAATTGGATTGCCTAGAAAATAAAAATCAAAATCCTTTGTATTAATTAAGTTGAAAATAACTCTTTTCTGATCATATGGTTTGGTTAACTGATTCTCTTGATAGTCCAAAAATTGTTGGTTGGGTGAATATAAAACAGACTGAGCTCGATTAGGAGAATTACTACATGAATTCAAAGCTGATGCAACTGGTGAATTATTCCCATAGTATTTTATACTCGAATTATATATTTTATTCGTATTATCTAACAAATCCATTAATCTTTCAACATTCTTGGCTAAGATAATCCTATCTTTTTTTATTCTATCATGAATCCTTGAGTGAAAACTAATCATAGCTTTTATCTCGTTGATTCTTTCGTTGTTTAAAGTAGGGTTAGTGTTGGGCAATTGGCTAAAAAGATTAGAAAAATCATTCATATTAATAGAACGATATTTAATCATGTTCTGCTTCTTGTACAAATCGAATAAGGTTCTCCTCTAAGCTCTCAAGATGAATTGAATAATTATCAATATCCAACTCTTTCTTGTGTGTCTCTAATTCTTCAAGAAGAGAAACAACTCTCATATCTGCAGGGAATTGATAACCATCTCTATCTTCTTCTTCGATGGCTTCAGGGATAATACCCCTAATAAAGCCAAGAATTTGTTCTGATTTCTTGCCCATAAGATTAAGGACATATCCGCATTTTGTTTGGACTCTTAATTCAGCTGGAGAACCAGAAAATGTTATCTTTCCTTCTTTCATCACAAATATTCTAGAACAAACACTTTCGGCCTCTTCTAAAGCATGGGTAGATATGAAAGATGTGGTTCCCTTGAATGCGCCAATTGTCTTCCAAATAATTGATCTGCTCTGAACATCAACACCAGATGTTGGTTCATCAAGAATTAAAATCTTTGGTCTCTGAATGAGCGAAATAGCAATACATAGTTTTCTCTTCTCTCCTCCAGATAATCCTTGGGCTCTGGAATCGAGTTGATTCTTCAAATGGAGAGAATCTGCAAAGAATTCAATATCTGAAGTCAACATTTCATCAGGGATTCCACGAAGTTTACCAAAGAATTCAAGATGTTCTCTAACTGTCAAAAACTCAAAAATCACATTATCTTGTGCAACAAACCCAAGTACAGTATATAACTGAGAGAAATCATCTGTTAAATCACTATTATATAATGACAAGTTTCCTTCATCGAAAGCAACAGCTCCTGTCATGCAATTAATTAATGTTGATTTACCACTTCCGTTGGGGCCAATTAAAATGATGACTTCTCCTTGTTTAATTGATTCAGAAACATCATTTAGGGCAACTACATCTCCTTCTTCTCCGTGGTATGTCTTCATAAGCTGGTTGAAGCCAAATGCATTTTCTCCGGCCAAAGATACTTGGTTTGGATTATTTCCAAACAATATTCTAGACCATTTCTTGAAATTGAAAAAGTTTGACCAACCAATTGGTGCCAATCCAAAGAATCTATCAGCACACATAACAAATATTAATAATATTAATGACCATAATACAATAGACAAGACCTGACATAGAAGAACATCTGCCAAACTGAAATAAAAAACAGCTTGCAAATGGGAAAACCCTACGGATCCATAAAATGCCATAATTTTTGAGAGCAAAAACATCAATGCATGAATAGCACTATTTGGAAATATTACCATAAGAATTTTAATATATGAACCCAAATATGAAGGGATAACAAAAGCTAACGCAACGCCCATACCAAAAATTAATAACAAAAATGAAAACAATCCAAAAGCACCATCAGTCTTGAGAGTTGAACCAAGTGCGAAAAGATAAACCCAGAAATTAATCAAAAACAAGATCATAAATAGAGAAACTAATAAAACATTTGAACCCTTTGTTGAAGGGGTGAGAAAACTTAACCATAAAATACACACTATTGTACTTGGAAGCAACTCAATAAACCCGACTATACATGTTCCAATGTATAATACACTATCTGGAAGGCGATTCAATTTGCACATGAACAGTACTCTTTCTTTTCCAAGCTTGAAAAACAGCTGTATTGATCTGATTCCAACAAGAACAAAGAATACATAAACATATAAAGCAGATAAAGCGCCACCCTCAATTTTTGAATTCATTGCAGGATGAGAAAACCCGGTTGAAGAGAAATTGAATGATTTTAAGGTGGTATTCTCATATAAATATGCCAATTCGGATGCAAAATTAATAGGTGTGATGGAATCAGCAAATTGTGAAGAAAATGCAGTTACAGAAGTTTGCCCATCTTGGCCAAGTTTGGTAACATGGACACCAACGGCTGACTCAAGATGATTAGAAAAGTTTTCGGCCATCAACTCTTTCGTACTAAAATATTCGAAGTATTGGTTAAAATAGCTGCTATTAGATAAATTATATATGAGTTCACTGGAAGGAGAAAGACCTAAATGTTTGCAAGCACCCAAAAGCAAAGAAAGATTCATAACGTGTGTGCCATTAAAATACGGAATAACAGTTGGGGCTGGAGCTGCTTTAATCGAAGTTAAACTATTAGAATCCATTTGTAAATAAATCATCGCAAATAATGGAGCCATAATATATATGGCAATGAATGATTGATCTCTCAATCTTGTTTTAACGTTTACACCAATAAATGCTTTAAGAGATTCAAACCATGTCGATTGAACAGATGTTGGAAGAATATTATCTCCAAGGATTCTATCACCCCTGGCTTGGTCAACAAGGCTACCGCCTTGAGTATTACTACTCATAAAAATGAAGGGGTTCTGACATTACATTTTTCAATAGACGAATATAGAAAAATATATATCTTATTGAATTTTTGAAAAGGTCTTTATTCTTAAATTAGCTGATCGTCTCTCTCAACCAGTTATTTAATATATCGAAGAGCATTGGATTGAACCACTTTTGACTGGTGATTTCTCACAAATCTTCTGTGAAATAAAAATACAATCTCTCCTCAAAATTTCGGTTAATGTGCTCCATAGAAACCCCATTATGATAAACTGTAATCATTGGATATGTGCCATTTGGGAAGCCTCCCTCAATTGAATTCTGAGAAATATCTATAAAACCAAATTTTCTCGAATTTGATGAATACTTATCTGCTATGACAATGTATCTATCAAAAAACTCACGGCATATATTGCATGAAGAATTCGCATATAGAACGACAGATGTAGTATTATTGGTGATGAATAAATCATATGTGTCTCCAACAATTTTTTCCATTGTGCCATACACTGCTCTTGAAACTCTTTCGCTTTGATACTTTGGTTTGATTGTGTGATTCAATATTTGCTTTATGGTGTGAGAAATCTCATCAGCTATATTGATAATTCCCCTTTCGAATGATGCAAAATAGAAATATCTTTTTATAGGATGGAATAAGCAGACCTGAATACCATTTCCATCAGGGAGTGTTCGCGTTATTGAATACAAGTATGATAATGAGTCAGAATCTAGAATCAAAAACTGTAATTCTTCATGATATATTTTGGACAATGAATACAATAAATCTTTATGGAATTGGCTAATTTTTTCAATATAAAACGAAAACACCAATTGGTCTGTATTTTTGAGAAGATCTAGTGTTGATTCTTGAAAATATGGCTTTGATAATTCCAAAAACTCTCCTATTTCTCCATTATACGGAAGAATTTCTTGATCTACTAACCTAAATAACAGGTACCGAGAGGGTGTGAGGCAGTATTCTTTGAATAATTCATCAGAAATAATAATAAATCCGATATCTGGCTTAATTGCACGCAATTCTTTATAAATAACTTTTGCATTCTCAACGTTTGTCTCCATGGCAATAAAAGTATATGAATTTGAACCCAATTGAACAATAAAATCGTTTTTTTGATATATTACACCACCTAATTTACCATTATTCTTTCGGATAAAGCTTAATATTTGATTTTCGGATTTTATGTTTTTCATTGAATCAATAATCTTTCCATATGACGAAAATTCCATTAATGTTTCCGAATCCTTAAGTGTGGTATAAAAACTAGCATTTCCTCCGTAAAGGGCCTGTGATTTCATGAATAAAGAAACAATTCCAGAATTTGTAGATCTTGTTCTTAATCTAAATGATTTCTCTTCTAGTTTTGATAATTCTATAAATTGTTGCTTTTTAATCGATTGGTTTGTGTTACTATATAAGCAAAAAGCATTCATGATAATTAATTTATGAAAATTGCAGATCTTGAGGATTTCTTCAACTCTCTACTCTTTGGCTGATCAATGAATAACAGATGAGAAACATTTTGATAAATGTTAATAAAAATCAAAATAATGAAATTTTGGTTTATTAATCAAATTGGCTCTGTTTCATAGGCAAATTCCCCAAAATTGGAGTATTTTGATTGAGAATTGGTATTGATACAATTTTCTTTAGCAATTATTTTTTGATTACCCAATAAGGTCATCTTTATATCTCTCATTGTGATGGAAATGATCATTTAAATTCTTTAGAAATATAATATTTCCAGTTAGCGGGTTTTTTCATAATTATTTTTAGAATTATTTCATTAACAGATTTATTGGCTTTATTTTTCGTTCAACCCCATATATTCTTATTATATGGACATTTTGAAAGCTCAAATATCCAAGAATTACTCATTTGTAAATGAATATGATTGTTGGTGAACTAAATTAAAAATTCTGATCAGGAAGAATAAATTGTTCAATAATCCCTTTTATAATTGAGGAAAATCAATGAATAGGACATTGGAGTTTAAGCAAAAGATCTTATCCTGATTGGAGACTGACAAAAGATTAGAATCCAAATTTTTATTGATTTGTCACAGAACGATATTCAATTTGTGAGAATCAATAAAAACGTTTTCTTCCAAAAACCCTCTGTTTTATCACAAAATCTCGTAAGAATTATTTATGATTGGATTATCAATCGCCATCATCTTTGGAAATAAAGGATTCAAGATACTTGCTACCTGTACATCAGAGAAAATTGAAGTTGGGAGGTCTTATCAGGATTCTAATATTGATATTAGTTCTTGTTTTTTTCATAGAGAATCGAGTTATAATGGAGATGGGGGAGTTATTTACGTGCAAGGAAGCTCTTTTTCAATCATAATTAATAATGCAATGTTTCATGAATGTTTTTGCAATTCAAAAGGAGGAGCTATCTTTTTTGATTCATTAAGCTCTAATCTTAATAGGATATGTGCTAGTTCGTGTCTTTGTTCAACTTTTGGGCAGTTTGCTTACTTAATTGCTGATCAGAATAACTATGCTCAATATTTATCGGTAACATTATGTGGTTTAGTGTTTCAAGGAAACATGGCTATCCGCTATTATGAAGGAAATCAAAAGTTTGATTATTCAAATTGTTCAATGAATAAAGCAATGCAATATTCAGGAGTTGGTTTTGGATCCTCAATTTCTTTTACTAGCTCATATTGTACGTTTTCGAACAATATTGTTCAATCGAGTTTTTGTATATATTTCTACTTCACCAAAGGAACAATGTTTTTCTCAAATATTGTTCACAATAATAGTCCTTCTCAATCAGCAATTATTAAAACATATAGTGAATCACCAAAAATGGATTATTGCATATTTGCATATAATCAAAACACCCTTTTCAATGTTGAAGCTGGTTCATTAACTTTATCACATTGTTTTATTTCTCATCAAGGTGTTTTTTCAATTTCGACTTCGGTTACGACATCAAACAATAATTCTATTGTTAATAGACCCACATATAAAATTCAATTCTTCAACTCTCAATATTGTAATACAGATATTCCCCTCCCTGATCAAACCCCTGAAAGATCTCCCACAATTCAACAGACTCTAAAAATGACATTATTTGAAACCCCAAAGCAAACTATTGAAGAAACACTCATGCATTCGCCTTTGCCGACAATTGAGAGAACCCTAATTGAAACCCCTTTCCAAACACATGAAGAAACGCTAAGTGAAACTCCGCTCAGAACCCATGAAGAAACACTTCCAAGAACATATGATCATCAATGTTCTTGTCACCACGAGAAAAACAAAGAAATGCGCATAATTTTTTCTTTCTCATTTGTATATGCAGTATTTTAACAGTTAAAATCAAGAAGTATTAATGATTGGCAACAATGCCTTCATTTTTAATTTGTACCTGTTTGGAATCTCCCTTGTGATTTTGTTTAAATAACATTCTATGTAACCCCTATTAAAGGCTTTTCAAACAAATGGAATATATAAAAAATCAGTTTCTATTTCAACTTGAAATATTCAAGTTGAATAATGTGTTTTATTTTTCAATTTTTTTAACAGTAACAATTCTGGGTAACTGTTAAGTTTTTACATTTTTTATGAAACAATTCTTATCATTTGAAGAATCCCTATATGGCGATGATGTTTGTTTCAATCCTGTAGATATTGAGAATGTTGATTTTTGGGTTGAAAAGATTGTGAAACTACCAATATTCAGGCCCTTTTTTTAGCCGACACTGTTAACCTATGCAAAGACTATTGTAAATACGCTGATTTTAAAAAAAAGCTCTTGGAGAAATCTATAGTTACATGTCCTGTACTTCTTCATTTGCTGTTCCAAGAAGGGGTATATTTTTTATTAGAGATTGAAAGTGAACTAATTGAAAAATCCGCATATATTGCATGTTTTTATTTTCGGAAGCATTTAAAAGATTTTTATTGTTGGATTAAGCAAATAAAAACGCCAAATAACATAGATTTGTCATTCTTCAAGAATGATAGATTGATCAGATGAGAAAATATGGTTTTTGTCCTTCATCAACTGAATATATTTTAAAATATGATGATGTTGAAAAATTACAATCATCGATTTCAGTGAATCAAAAGGATTTTATGGCGAAATGGAGTCCTTTTGAATGGAGTATAAAACCCAAATCATTTGATTTACTTTCATTTACTGGCCATTTTGGTTCAATCAAATGCTTCAAACATTTATTATTAAATGGATTTTCTATTAATGATTCAACCCTTGAATCGGTAATATATTCGGGTAATTCTGATTTATTCCGATTATGTTATGATAATGGGATAAATTCTTTTTCATCTCTGGTGACAACTGCAGCCCAGTTTTGTAGACTATCCTTATTAAAGTTTTTTGTGCAAAATGGAGCTGAAATTGATGCAACTGATTTGAATATTTAAATCAAAAGTTTCAAAACACATCTCTTCATGTTGCTGCATCTAATGGTCATCTTAGTATTGTGGTATATTTGGTAAATATTAATGCAAACATTAATGCCAGGAATAAAGACTACAATACTCCTCTATTATCTGCTGCATTAGAGGGCCAATTTCAAATTATTAGTTTTTTTGTTTCCATGGGATTTGATATTAATGATTTAAGCCAAACTGTGAGCTCTTTTCTTTTGGTTGGAATTGTCTACATATTGCTGCATACAATGGTAATAATGATATTTTTGAATTTTTGCTTAACCATAATGCAAATCCTCAATCTACAACCTGTGCTTAATTAGTTTCATCATTGGGGACACTCCTCTTCACATAGCATCACTAAGAGGCAATTTGAAAGCAGTTGAGTGTTTGGTTAAAAAAAATGTTAACTTGGATGTTAAAAATCAGGATTTGATTTTCTTATCAATGGTATAACTCCACTCATGAATGCTGTGAGTCATGGGAAACTAGGAATAATTAAATTCTTGGTCCAGATGAAAGCAAATGTTAATATTATAGATAATTGGAGGTTTGCCCCAATGAATGTTGCAAAATATAATGGAAATTTGGAGATTTATGAATTTCTCAAACAAAATGGAGGCCGAGAAAATAAACTTTTTTGAAAGTTTTAAAAAATCAAAGTAAAATGAGGAAGTTTCATTTAGATTGTTCTTTCTTTAAGATAGTATACAGACAAAATTGAAAACATGAAGAATGCTCTGGAATTGAAGGGATTCCACAATGCTACATCTTTCATCAAATGTTCTTGGAATAGTCTGATTTGAATTCATTTCATTTAGAAAAAATGGTATGTCTGCATTACAATAATATGAAGAATAGAGTGTTAAGGGATGTGACATTGTCAGGGTAAAAACATTGTTATTAGATGTTATAACTGATCCTCCAGTTATTGTATCCGAATGAGATATATAACTATTTGTCACATAAAGAGAGCCACTGATGAATGTGGACAATAAAGTATTTGTATTCTTAAAGAACACACAATGGGAAAATGAATATGCAGATTCATGAACAAGGACAACAGAGTATCCAGGGCTATTATTCCCAACAATATTATTGTAAGTAACAGAACCAGAATTGGATTGAAGCCAAATTGTAACTGAACTTGAAGCAATATTGTTAGAATATGTACAATATGAACTGGTCATGCTTGTTGGAAAAGAAACAAGAATGGCTGACGAATGAAATGCTCTATTCAAGGAGTAATTTGAATTATCATTTTTTATATGCCCATCACTTATATGAAGGGGATAATAACCAATGGACTCATTACAGCATTTATTAATTGATAGATAATTAATGTGATTAATATTTGAAACTGAAGCTTTGATGTATCCAAATTGCCCAATATATCCACATCCACAATTTGAAGCACAAACCATGTTTAAACTTGATTGGCCATTTGAGCAATTAAAGAATACTGCACCTCCATATTGCCAATATGGATTGACCACCCTGCAATTAAAAAACATTGAGTTAATAATTGACATATTAGCATCAACAGTCATAAAACAAATTACACCTCCAGGGCCACCATTATAGTTTTGAAACCTATTGAAAAAACAATCCTTTATCTCAGAAATCAATGGTTGCTGATCAAATGACCTTCCTTGGTTCAAATTGCTGTTGGGACACACACATGCCGCGTTCTTTATGAACAGTGCCACAAACATATAACACATAAAATGAAGTGAATGGTATCCACAAATTTGTTACAAAATATCCAACTAAACGTCATTCACAATTTTGAATATTGTTGGATATTGTTAAATCAATATCAACAGATATATTTACACCATAAACTTAAAGGTGACAATATGATTATAAAAAATCGTTATGGAGGATTTTGAAGCTCAACCGACTGAAATAATGATAAATGATCAAGCTATCGGGGATGATTCACAAGGAGGATCGGAATTAAATGATCTAAAAAATACGGCTTTGCCAAAATCCGGGTATTCTCTTTTGAATTCCACTGATGATGAAAATCCGCTGTTGGTTGTTGATGCAAATAACAATGCTGAAGATGATGATCAGCCGATAGTTTTGAATGCCCGTCAGCCATCTTTTAGCTCTCTTCATGGAAAAATATTAATCAAAGGTACGTCTACATCGTCTCTTCCTGTTTGTACAGAAATAGAGCAAGTAGAAGAAGTCTTTCATCAAATTGAGGCACAACCTAAGACGGTGGAAGTTCAGCAAATTAAGCAGAATACTGAAGAAAAGAGAAAAAGGAAACCTTTTGTTGTTGATGTTTCTGATTTTGAAGTCCCGAAAACTGTTTTTGTTCAAAATAGGAGAGTTTCCCCAACAATTACCCCAAAGCCTCTGCCTGAGCATCTTCAGCCCGCCACAAAAACTCATACCACAAAGAAAGATAGAACATTTCTTACCCAAGTATCTGACCGTGTTAAAGTGAATTCTGATCAAAATGGTAATAAGAAAAATCCATACATTCATAAACAAACTGTTTCTCCTCCAAAACCTGCTTCATTGTTTCCAAAGCTTAACCAGAAAAAAGTCATTGATTTGTCAGTTTATGATATTATTGATCGAGAACCAGATCTATCCAAAATTCCGAAAGAACTGTTGGATATTATTAAGCATAGTCAGCAATCATTAGTTTTTCATGCGATTTGTGGAGAAAGAATCAATACCTATTCACAAAAAGTAGTTGATCAGGTTGTGAATGAAATCAGAGGCTATTTAGATGTTTGTATTGATAAAAATATGATTAATGGCGGGGCTTATGTGAAATATGTTCTTGAAGAGATTAAGAATAGCTGCACAGTCGTTCGAGACGAGGTTGCAATAAGGCTTTCATTGATTGAATCTAAAATAGAGGAAGTTATGCTTCAATTAGATACTAAAGAAAAGTATTGGAATGAACAAAAAACAGTACTTGAGGCCGAAAAGGATGTATTAATTGCCGAGATTGATCTCAAACATGAAGAAGCAATGACAGACCTGGAAATTGAATGGAATTCAGATAAACTACAGCAGAGATATAATAAACCTTCTGCAAAATTAATTGGAATGAGGCAGATGGTGAAAGCTCAACTTGAAGGCCATAGATTTGAAGATGCTGCTCTATTAGCTGATAGGCTTGCAGAAGCCGAAGAACAAGAATCTAGTGCTGCAAGCTTTAAGATGTTTTTGGACTTTAAGAACGCGCAAGAACAACTAACAAAAAAATATCAGCACGATAAAGATTTATTAGAAATGTCTTATGATTCAAAAATGAATGGAATCATAGCTCTTGAAATTGAATCTGTAAGACCATTAAAAACAAGATTAGAATCATTGAAGAAAATGCATACTGCTACAGAAAGAGAGGTTAGAAAAAGATCAACAGAGAGATGCATAACTCCAGAAAAGAAGGGCCCTCCTTCTTCTGCCAAACTCTCATCATTTTCATTGAACTCGAAGCTTAAACTACCACCGCTGATTCCTACAACATCATCGATGAAAAAGCGATGAAAATAAAATGTGTTTATAACTATTTTAATGTCGTTGTCGTTGTATCCTTTGGCATTAGTTTCAAATTATATCCTTTCTAAAGATAAAAACATACCATTTGCGATTATTCAACTAATATTTGTGATGATGCCAACATTAGGATATGTTGACCAATTAGTTAACATGATTAAAACATGCAAGTTTCATATTTTCAAAATCGATCTCTTTCTTATAGTTTTTAGTGCCAGCATTTTGAAGGTTGTTTATTGGTTTTTGTCTCCATATTCCTCCACACTTTTTTTCCAAGCAATAGCTCTTGCATTAGTCCAGTTAGTTTTAGCCTTTTTCCATTTTAAATACAAAAACTATAGCATTTCGCATTCAAGTCCAAGTAAACTCCGATACCATTATAAAAAAAATACCTTTAATATCAGACAAATACTGAACCTGAATGAATCAAACAATTTCTTCCATTTTTCGGTTTCGATTCTAACCTATATCATCGCGATTTTTGCATTTATAATGATTTTATGGTTAATCTTTGGTAAAGAAATTGTATCATGGCTTATTGGTCTGTCAGCGAATATTATTGATACATCCGTATCTATTCCAAATATTAAATCTGTCATAATAGAAAAAGATAAATCCGTTTCGATTGTACTCTTAGTTCAGTTTTTTATTGGAGATGTTTTCAAAAATTTAATTTCCTTCTTTTCTCAATCTCCCATGCCCCTTATTGTGGGTGGCGTCATACAGTTGCTAGTCGATGGGGCTGTCCTTTTTGTCTATTTCCAGTTCTAGATTGTAAAGTTGATTAAAGCGGTTTTTTAATCTTTGATGTCATTTCTTGAGTTTAGGCCACTTGTAGTCTTCGATTGCGTTTTAAATGGGAAGTTTTCTATGAATAAAGACAAATTGGGCGATCTTATTTGTTCGATCTCACAGCTTGATGTTGAAAAGGTAGAAGATAAAGATATTCCAGAAATTTCTAAACTCTGGTGTGAAACTCTGATGATATTTAACGTAATTAATTCATATAACAAAATAGTAACCGGCATTAAATCTTTATCGATTGGTTTGAATATTGCAAATTGTGGTTTTTTGCTCTCAAAAAGGCTATATTCACAGGGTTTAAACCATTTGGATCCCTTGCTATGTGTTATGGGTTTGTATTCGAATTTTTATGAGCATTCTGAGGATATACCAAAATTTTACCCAATAAAGAATCATTTGTTGCCGCCATCTTGTAGGAAACTCATAAACAAAAAGAAGATCGATATTCCTAGTTATGGGCTCTTGTTATTTGCTTCATTAAGGGCAGTTTCAAAATTTTACCAAATTGATGAGAATTTCCCAGGATTTTCGTACATATTTAATGAAGCTTACGAAAATACCATAACAGATCAAATTTTGTTGTTTGCTTTCAATCATATGATGGGAAACGCAATTGAGTTGAATCTTCCCCTTGAAGATTATCCTCAAAATGATATATGTGATAATGCCAGTTTGATACATTATCATCTTAGGAATTATTTCTTAAACTTACCGGAATCTACTAATGAAATAATGAACCTAAATCCGAATATGTTCGTTAAATGTCTAATCAATCCCACTAATGTTGATCCAACATCTCCCTATATAGCTATTTTATCCTCTTTTTTTAACCAAAAGAGTATTGATAACTCGGTTTATTCATCAGTTTTATCAAGATGCAATCAGTTTTTCAAAGAGTTCGCTCAAAAGAACACCACTCCAGACACATATCTAAATGCTTTAATGGGTACATTTGAATCCCCTGATATCAATCAAGTATTCCCTCATGATTTCAAGGATCTCTTAGATAAAGATCTTGATGAGATTGTTTATGTAAGGTTACTTGTTGTATTTTGTCTCATTAATAGCAATGATTATAGTAATGAAATTGTTACCGAAATATACATAAATTCATTTAGTGGAACTGAATTGAAGAACCAAATTCTATTTGAAACCGGTGGAAAGGTTAAACTTATTGAAAAAGAGTTGGTTTCTAATCATATTAGAGGGTTTTTCACTGATCCAAAAACTAGACTCTCTGGACTTGCATCTTTCAAGAATTTGCTTTCAGATCCTGATAATCATCGCATATTATTGTCTTTGATTGAGCTATCAATCAAAGAAAATGATTTGGTATTTTTCGTGGGTCTTCAGCAAGAAGTTCCATGTTTTTATGATTGTTTATATAGTACATATGATATTTCTATTCAGATCGATATTGCTTTTAAGCTTCTTTCTCATGACCTTAATCTAGCAATCACACTGCTTTTTAAAGTTTTTGAAAAAGCTCAAGGTGACACAGCAAAAAGGTCTGCGCTTAACAAATTTATGACAAAAATTGTTTTTATGTATCCCAAGGAAGTACTATCATTATATCAGAAGATTGCAATATCAGATAATGATGCGATATGCTTTTTAAGAGAAATTGAGTTTAACAAAAATGAATATGATATTAATTTGATGGAACTGGTGAGATATTTTCTCTTGCGAATACCTTTATATGAAATAGAAGATACCAACTACAATCAACAATCCATAAACTTCCTATGGCCTGAGTGTACACAGAATGAAGTTGTATCAAAATCCAGCTTATATAGCCTCAATCCAATTCCAGATAAATGTCTCATAGAAACAGATAGCTCTACACTAATGTTCAACTGCCATACATGTGGAATTGTTGGAGAAAAACGTATATGTAAGAATTGCGCGGATTATTGTCATAAGTCTCATGATTTATCTATTGCAAAAGGTTTTTCTGGTTGTTCATGCAATGATAAATGTAGAATTAATAAAGGCATCGCTCCCAACCCCGTATATGCATTTCCCCAAGAGCTGCTAATCAAATTAATAACGAATTTGTCTGTATCAACTGTTAATATGCCAATGCTGAATATTGAAACTCAAGAAAATATTGACTTCTCACAATTTGATTTTTCTAAGATATCTCTCAAAGAAGACAAAGTCAAACATACATTTTCATCTATAAAGCGAGATATGCTTTCAATAACCGAAAGAAATGAATTTTTTGGATCTTTGCCCAAAGATGAGCTTAAATTTCAGAGGTATAATTCCATTAATCCAGTAATTCTATCTGCTGTTGTTGGATCACTAATGGATTTTATAGTGGTTTTAATTGACCATATGCTGTATTGCTATAGCATTGTGGACTATGTACAAATTGGGAATCCATATGACCTAGGAATGAATGGGATTCATATCACTGTTTGTTCACTCGATTCTTCTGTTTTTGCAATTGCATCATTAACAAGTGTTGTTTACTTATCTATATCTTCTGAGGGTACAGTTGATATTATTTCTCAAGTTGAATTAATGTTAGAAGAAATATCTGCAAGTTTATTCATCAATAGAATATCATGGGTTCCTTTGACAGCATTAAACCTTGCCGTTTCTTGCAATGGATTTTTCAAAGTATATGATTTGCCAACTGATTGCTTCTCACCTTGTAGTTGTTACAGTTTTGATGATGCTGTTTATATGCTATCTTCGGTGGTCTTTGAGAACAATGGAGAGCCATATGTAGCGATAACTCTATCTAATGGTTTATTAGCAATTCAAGAAATCTCTCCAACAAATGGACCATTGCCTCTAACCCGGTTTCAGCCAACTGATGAGGGAATATCACTGTGTAAAGTTTCATTTTGTGATCAGTCTCGATTATTATTATTATGTTCAGAGACTAATTTGTATCTATATACTCTCAATAATATTAATTTAAATCAAAAGTACTCATTTGTGATTCCACATACATATGGGTTTTTGTCTTTTATTCATCAAGAGCAAAATTCTCTACTATTTTTGAATAATCTTGATTCGATTGTTGTCTCTCTCACTTTTAGATCAGAATCCTATTCTATTTCATCTGTTGTTAACCTCTCCTCAGACATTGCACCGTTTTCGCCAATTACATTGAATGAAAAACTAGGACTTATTTCTCACAATGGATCGATTTATACTATAATTAACAAAGACACAGCTCAAATTGAATATGAAATAGAAGAAACAGGTCCATACCCTGTTTCATCATCTTTTTGGACAAATTCTAAAAAAGAATCAGATATATCTTTATCCATATATGATTATGATAATAAATCCTATGTGAAAGTTAATGGATTATCAATTAGTAGTCCACAATCCCCACATAAGCGTATGATTCAGGTGTCTTTGAATCAGAAATCTAATGAAAACTACATAGTTGGTTTAAGTTTTTCCGTAGCATCTCAATCCCTTCCTGCAAACCAGATTCAAATCAGTTTTTGTGGCCAGCGAACCATTGTCAAAGATAGTAGAATTGTAACACTTGCTGTTCCTCCAAGCTGTATATCGATACCCAGTTTATTGACACTGTCATTTTCTGCGGATGTTCCCTTTGATATTGCATTATCCAGTATTGATGCCTACAGTGTGTCTGTTAAAGAATTCACTCCATTTGAACGCATATCATCAAAAGTACCACCAAAGAATATAATTGAATCCATCACTACTATTGCATCATATGCACTATTCCCAGGGTCTTTATCTATATCTAATGAAGAATTTAAGAACCTTATACCATACTTGTATATTTCTTCGAATATCTCTCAGGCTTCTAGAGTACTCTTATCAAAACTCATAGTAACAAATGATCAAAAAAAGATATGGGCGGAAACATTAGTTCAAATGATACACAATAACCAGATTTCAAACGACAAATGGGCAAGTGTTTGGGAAGATTATAATAAATTCTCAAACGAAAATAGAATTATTGTTCAAGAATCTCTCTGGCAGCATGCACCAATAACAGGAATTGATTCCCTGATTGCAGCTTTTACAAACTAGTTTACATAACTGACAATTGAATTATCTAAAGATTTTAATGAAGACTTTGTTATACTATGACCTGCTTTCTAGCAATGATCAGCAACTATACAATGATTTAAAATCTAAATTTTCCAGAGAAGAATATCGTCATAATCGAAATAAATCGCTTGATGTTTTCCTTGAACTTTTGCAGGATATTCGTGATTTTTGCACAAGAAGTAATTCTGATGACTGGAAAAGGTACTTAGTGTGCGGAATTTGCTGGATCGATAATGAAAACATGGTAGTTAATGTTACACAGCTTAAATTTTTGTTATCTAAATCAAAAACCACTATAAATTCTCTTCTTCAATCATTTGGATTTGAGACTGAACAGCTTGAAAACACTGCAAGATCTCAATTTCTGAAGATGATTCCATCCTTAGCAACAAAACCTGCATTGATTAAACAATGGACCCTTCGAAAAAAGGCTAAGGGAACATTATGTTGCAATTCTAAATCAAATAAATCAAAATACCCTTGTGGATGCACAGTGAATGGAAATTGCACATGCTGTTACCTTCATGACATTCTCTCCAAAGGGGGCTGTTGTGAAACCCATGAATGCAAATGTGTATTCCCAGATGACTACTTTGAGTACGGGAACAACGCCTGCTCATGTCTCCAGCCTGAGTGGAGATCAGAGTTTATTGACCTCTCTTGAAACAACTGTGTAATTTTGAACGGAAAACGATTATTATGTAAATTTAACTTTTTGAATAACAAATAACGGTTATGACAGCAAAATGAATGATATTACATTAAAAGCAGCAATGACAGAAGCCAGGGCACTTGTTATTATCACTAGGGCTATAAAACCCTCATTACTTAAGATACGAATGAATAAAGACTCTAAACGGCGATCTATTCTCTTTGAATTAATTGAAACGGAAAAGAATTACGTTAATAGTTTGATAGCCATGGATGAAATTTATTATAGGCCGCTTGATCAATCAATATCATCGAAAAAACCGTTGATTGATTCTGCAAAACTCTCACAGCTTTTTGGGAACATTGACGAAATTCGCGAAACTCATGAATCTGGTTTGCTTAAAGTGATGAATGAGATTTCTCCTCAATTGAGAACTGCTTTCCCTCCTCCATCAGTATACTTGAAGCTATCATCAGCCTTTATTGAGCTTTTGCCAAGAATGGAGCAACTATATACCCTTTATCTTAAAACTAATGAGACTGCAGATTCAATTGTTACTCTATTAAAGAAAAACAAGGCGTTTAAGGAGTTTGTGGCTTCTGCTATTTTTAATCCAAAAGCAAAATGTAGATCAATTGAAGATTTTATTATTCTCCCTTTACAAAGAGTTGCGGGATACAGATGCTTATTCGAAAGAATTCTTAAATATTTTGCATCAAGTGACCCTGAAGTCCGGCAATCATACAAAAACGTTTTAGATGCTATGATAAAACTAGGGGCAACGATGAATCAAGAAAAAGCCCAAGCTAATGATCAGGAGCAGCTATTGAATGTGTCTGAAGCTGTATCAAAGAAGCCTCCATTCCTTTGCTTGCTTAAACCAGGAAGGAGGCTACCTGGAAAGGTAAGCTCAAAGTTTTTAGATGAAAATACTGGAAAGAAACTTGATTCTGCAGTGATTTATATCTTTACAGATATCATACTCATTGCTAAAAAGCAAAAAGGTGGATTCTTTTCATCAACAAAATATGTATATTTTGATACAATCCCAATATCTCAAATTCGTTTTTCTGTATCTCCCTTTGATAGTTACATTGATAAAGCATTTGTCCTCAAGTCTGATACGAGGGAGGTGCATTTGATGATGAAAAACAATAAGAAAAGGGATAGTTTTATTAACTTCATAAAGAAGGCAAAAAAGAGTATATCACAAAAGGTTAGAGAACAATCTGCTAATGGAGCTGCTCATATGCAAAAGCTTTTAGAACAGATTGCAAGTCTTTACACTGATGTGAAACCATTAAGGACTAGGGATGAGGTGCTAAATTCTTTATAAACAAAATAATCAAATAATTTGTTTTTTAGATAACTGAGGATCTTTGATTTTGGTACTAAGGAAATTCTCTATCTGAAACTGAACTGGTATAAGTTCAACATGATTCACAAAATCAAAATAAAGATCTTGAATTATCTTTGAATGCTCAAATCTGAACTTAGCAGGGGTGAATGAGATCATCTCTCTCATATACTTGAGGGTGATTCCACTTAATTGAGTGTCTCGTTGCTTTTTGGTATTCTCAATTAACTCATCATTAACTGATTCAGCCACTCTAATATCGTGTAAGAATCTCTTTGACAATACATCTAGTGATTCTTTGTATTTTAATAACACAACAGATCTATTATACTCATACTTCTTCCCAACATTCTTCTCTCTTTGGTGATAGACTTTTTCAGCTTCTTCTGATGATTTTTTAAGTATTTCAGTCGCCAAATCATATTCTCCAGCTATTGCTGCTTTATTAGATTGTTGGTAAAGATCATATTGAGCTGGTACTCTTCTGGATCTTTCATATAGGGATAATTTATTAAAATCCTGTTCTAACCGCGATAATTTGCCAAAAAATCTGTTATTTATCTGTTCAAACATACTATTATACTCGCATTTAATCTGATCAAGATCAAAAATCTTCTTTCTTTGTAGTTTCAGTATTTCACTCTCTTTGCTCTCGTATAAATTTTGAAGATCTCTCACTAATTTATCTTTCAGTGCGTCAAATTCGAAAAACGAATAAGTATTTTGATAAATTTTTATAGTCTCATCAATCCGCTTTGCCTCTTCGTAATTACAAACAGCTATTTCTCGTTTTCTCCAAATCCTATGATCTTGTATTTCTTTTTGGAGAGACTCTTTGGGCAAATAGGGTTTCATTTCTCCTTCCGTTTAAATTCTTAACGTTCTGCGTATCTTTTTCTGAACTTTTTTATTAATTGGCAGGGACTTTTTTACCCCAATGAAGATATCCTCAAGGTTGGGGATTTTTTTAGATCCAAATATAAAATTACATTTAACACTCAAGAAGATGCCATTGTGATAGAATATCTATTAAAGAATAGTGCAATAAATTGGTTATAATTGTGTGAATAATTGATTAAACAGAAATGAAGGAAAAAATGGTTTAATAATCTTTATCCAGGTAAAAAAAAGAAAAGGAGTTTCAAAGATCTTTGAACATCATTAGATTTTTAACAAATGGGCTTTTTTGATAAAAAATCTTTCAGGATGATCGGATAATTATTTCCAAAATAGAATGAATTCCACAATATTTAAAAAGAATGCAAATTGATCAAAGTGAAAACCAATTCTTAATCAAAAATTATTCGAAAAGATCACACAAAGAAGACCAAGCCTAACATGCAACTCTTAATCCGAGTCCAGCAGAATCAATGTCAAATTTGTTGGTGATACCCAAACCATTCATTATAATCATGGTTCTATTTCATGATTATTTCATAGATGAAACCCATCACCAAAGTATTGTTTTCCACCAAGACAATCCAAATGGTTTACGCTTTTTCAGTTCTCCCTTTGGAAATCCTCGTTCTTTTTTCTCTCCCAATAATAAAATTTAGAAAATTGATCATTTTTGGCCAAAAACCACAAATAAGTATCTCTAAATCAAGAAGATTTACAAATCTAGATAGTAAAAAAGGATTTTACTCAGATTGAACAAATCCAAAGAATTCAACACGGAATAAACCGAAACGATCATCGTTCCACCCATTCTTACTAGTAGATGTGATTCTTATGTATCTGTAATACTTGTTATTAGGTTGAACTGGAAAGTTCTTATCTCTACAATTAACCTGGAAATCAGTAGTATCTACTTTGTTATCAATGATTTCGAATGTTGATCCATCTGTTGATCCCTCAACTTTCCATGACTTGACTCCATTTGGACCATCACGCATTGAGTAGGATGTAATAGATACCTTTCTTTCTTTAAAATCAAACTTAATCCATGAATTGGGGATACCTTCGCTGCACCAGAAACTACCATCATTCTTCAAAACATTTTTAGTACCATTTCCATTATTACTAGATGCTGTTACATCAACATCACTAGAATCAGCCAAATTCCTACCAAGTTTCTTAGATAAACCATCAAAGATACCTGAAAACAGATCTGAATTTAATGGATATCCACCTTCACCTGTAAGTACTTTGATTTGTTTCACCTTTTCGTTAATAGTTGCATCTTTAGATTGAATTAACCTTGCGTTCTCCTCTAACTTCGAATCTTTAGCTTGTATTAAACTAGTTTTTTCGTTAATAATTGCATCTTTTTCACGAATCTTATTATTCAGCTCTCCATTTGTCGCTTTTGCTGAATTGATCTCTGATTCCATTCTTTTAATCATTTTATCTTGGTTCTCTAGTCTAGTATTCATTTCAGAAATGATTTGTTGAATGTTCGCAGATAATTGCTTGTTTTCAGCCCTTAAGGACTCAAGTTCTCTTTGGAATGATGATAAAACATGACTAGTGTTATCATAGATATCATTTGTGTCTTCAATAGACATGATATTGAGAAATCTGTTGAGTTCAGAGAGATCTGAAGGTTTTTGATATTTAATGTTATTAAGAAGGATTTTAGCACCAGTTCCATGATGTTTCATACATCCAATCAAGAAAGGTTCTAAAGAAGATAAAGAGAAAGTTTGATTAGAATGAGCAAAAATGCGACATAATGATGGAAGAGAAACCAAACAGAAGCTTGGATTCTTCAAATATGTTTCTATCTTTTGAGTAATTGATCTTTCATATTTGGAGAAATCTATGCTATCATTATGGTCTTGATCTTGGTCTTGTATTAGGAGAGAGAGAACTCTCTCAGATGAATCATCATTAAGAAGTTGACAAAGAGAATCACAATGAAGACAATTGCAAATATCATAAACATCACCTGCTTTTTCAACACTTGGATAACTGATT
>Ga0209639_1000574_pt1 | contig 49471 bp, 40 predicted proteins | sample EPASupsiteHSE605_FD_187268 | JGI IMG/M metagenome (GOLD analysis project Ga0209639, IMG submission 187268) | Bioremediated contaminated groundwater from EPA Superfund site, New Mexico - Sample HSE6-05 (SPAdes) (version 2) | ecosystem: Environmental > Aquatic > Deep subsurface > Groundwater >... | reverse complement strand
AAAAATATTGATTATCAATCAAGATTTAATTCGAAACTTGAGTTTCCAGATGATTTTCCATTAGTTTTTAAAGAATTGATTGAAGAATGTTGGGATCAAAATCCAGAAAAACGACCTAACATTAAAACAATTCTTGATAAACTTAAGAGGATTTTATTACCTCTTCTGTATTCTGCTCAAAAAGGTGATATTAATGATGTGAAACGACTCATCAATCAAGGATCTGATGTTAATGTAAAGAATCATAAATATTACACTCCTCTTCATTATGCATCCTCGAATGGTCATCTTCCAATTGTTGAATTTTTGATTAAGCATGGAGCAGATATTAATTCCAAAAATTTCAGATCTGAAACTCCTGTTCATTATGCATCCTCGAATGGTCATCTTCCAATTGTTGAATTTTTGATTAAACATGGAGTAGATATTAATTCCAAAAATTTCAGATCTGAAACACCTATTTTTTATGCATCTTCAAATGGTCATCTTCCAATTGTTGAATTTTTGATTAAACATGGAGCAGAGAGAAATGTGAATTATTAAAATCCTCTTCGTGTGTACTTGATGAATTTTGATTCAAAGATGAATCATTACCCTTTGTTGAAAATAATAAAAAATTAGCCATCGGCGGGATTTTTCATTTTACTAGTTTTCATTATCTTTCATTTATGTTATACTCATCGTTAGATGCGTGTTGTTCTTCATTAAATCTCTGGTGGTTGTGTTCTTCGCCCCTGTGGCTAATGTTTCCATTTCTCTCAACTGGTTGATTCATCTCCAAATTTGTATACACCAAGTACGATCCTCTGATTGCATTCATGCTGATTCGATTAATAAATGAATTCAATCTCCTCCCTTTATATCCCGTCAGAAGGTAAACATTTTGGATTCTTTCTCCCTGTTCGTTCTGTCGGTTATAAATGTTCGGTTCAAAAAATTCGCTTTTTTCCTCGATTTTTGATTCATTGCAATCCTCTTCGTGTGTACTTGATGAATTTCGATTCAAAGATGAATCACAATCATTTGGTGAAAAAAATAAAAAATAGCCATCGGCGGGACTCGAACCCGCAACCCCAAGATTAAGAGTCTTATGCTCTATCCGATTGAGCTACGAAGGCTGACGAAAACTTCAAATATCTCATACTGAAATTTCTAATTGATGAATTCTTTGAAGTTGCCGATTGAAATTATTCATCAATGAAACAGTATCCACATTCTCCAAAGCGGGAAGAATTATCTATTTTATCTTTATCGAAACAATCTGGAGAGGATTTAACCGAATGTAAAAAGGAATTAGCGAAAGAAAGAAACTCTAGAAGTCTCGTTTTAAGGAGATCAACTCGTCCATCTATTTCCCAGCTGATTAAACATGAGGGGAATAAATCAAATCCTGTTGGTATAGCTTTAGATCAAAAACATAATGAATTATCTCTAGATAAAGCAAAAACTACAATAAGCATGAATTCTGAAACAGAGATTTTTACTTTATCAGCAACGCTGGCTAATTTATCTAGAGCACCGCCAAGAAATACCTTGGATATTATACATAATATTGATTTTGTAACATTGATCCTTTCTCGAATAGAAGATTACCATACCCCTATCAGGATTGTAATATCTCTCCTTCATATGATTATTGTTGTTTTTTCTTTTAGGTCATTTGAATCTGAACAATACATTGATTCTGGTCTCACATTTATTCTTTCTAGTCTCCTCCAGCTTGATGATGTTACTATTATTTCCACAGCAATTGAAACAATAGATGCAATGAGTTCTATGAAATATGCTAGAGACTCAATAATTTGCTTAGGAATTCACGAACTACTTATTAGTATTGCATTAAGCGAGAGAGATTCTGGTCTTACGAATTCTGCCTGTCATACTATTTCCACAGTATTTTCCAAAATTGAAGATGTAGATTCGTCGATTTTGGAACCTTGTGTTTCTTCTTTATGCAAAATATTATTTATGGATAGTTCCTCAGCTGTTTCAAGCATTCTACATGCTTTGGTTTCCATTACCAATTATTGTCCGGAATTAGTGTTTTACATTTTTGATTTGAATATTGTACCAAGTATTATTCTATTAGTAGAAAACCCTTCAATTGTTCAAGATGTTCTCCCATTAATTGGAAATCTTTCTGTTTCCAATGCTAATCAGATAAAGCTTATGATAAAATCTGGCCTAATAGATTATCTATCATCATTGATAGCATCTGATAGTGCTGCTGACGCTTTTTGGGTACTTTCCAATTTGATTGAATCGTGTCCATCGCTATTACTACCATTTATCAGCCTTGAATTTCTATCAAGTGTAATTGATCAGTTTGAAATTTGTTCATTTCCTGTGAAGAAGGAGATTTCATTCTTTTTATCAACTGTGATTCTATACGAATCAGATTATTCTATTATTGAATCTCTTGCAGAAAGGGTTGGTGATATTGTAATCGAAATGCTGGGTTGTGGAGTTGGGTTAATAGTCCTAAGATGTCTAGATGTTATCCAGAAGTTTGCAATATTGGTCCAAAGAAATTCATTGAGTATGGGCTCAATATCTAATTTGCACGGAGAAGAATTAGAAGATGCCCTTAGGAACCTTGAAGATAATCCTCACCCCTCCATACGGGCACATTCTCAAAGCATATTGAAGAATCTTGAGACCTTTTTACAGTAGTTTGTAAAGTGTATTTTTTGATATGATTATTTTATCGTAAGTGGTAGAATGGAAGAGTGTTTTTTGGCCGAGAATGGGGAGTCTTTGCAATTCGAGAATTCTCCTAAACATTTCGAGATTTTGTCGGAAAACGACAAAAATCAGTATAATACACTTAGAGCCACCTTATCCTCACATTTATGTAGAAACCGTAGGGGGAAAAGGCTGGAGACTTTTTCTGATATGTTGAATGCGATAAAAGTTTTTTGCATCCGTAATGACGAAGATGATTGGAAAAGATGCTTGGTTTGTGGAGTTTGCTGGCTGCCAATGGGATTAGCAATCAATACCAGGCAGCTTTCTATGCTAATTGATAAATGCAAGTCATCCATTAATGGTTCGCTTCAGAAAATGGGATATGGGACAATCCAATCTAGGAGTGAATCCAGCAACGCCCTATCAGATGTGATTCCTGTTCTAAAAAAGAACTTTAATGAGCTTAGAGAGTGGTCTATCAGACAATTTATCGCAGTCACTCCTCAACCACAAATACTACCATTCAATTATGGTCAGTATCCAATGTTTAGTTCTCCCAAACCCAATATTGGTGGACTCAATGAGTTTATACCCCCTAGATTTGATACATTGCCTGAAGAAATAAAGCCAGCAAATCCAATGGGTGAAAGCAATATGTTTCCTACTCCTGATATTAACCAAACATCCCAGAAGAACGTATATGAGGATGACTATGACCCATTTGCACTCCCACCTACCTTCTTCTTTGGTGATGATTGAAGAAATAAAACCTGTTGAAATTTCTCTAAAGTATTTAATAAGAGCTCTAGAATAGGTTGCTATCAAATGATAGGATAGGAGAGTCGGTATAAGATCCCACAAATCTCTCATTTGTGTTGGAAAACATGAGTGAAAAATCATCATCTGTTTCCTCTATTGGTTCAGAGATTGGTTCTTTGAGTATTGGGCATGCAATAGGAGAATTGATCTCTATACACTCTCTTTCTTCAGGGGTGAATAAGCATTTCATCTGTCTGGGTACATTGGTGAGTAGATCTGCAAAGTATGGAGATATGGGAAGACTCATTCGTGCAAGTCGCTTAGAAATCTGTGAAAATTGAGAATAGCAGTTGCCTCTAACATAATAAATGTTCAGCAGAAAACCACACTTCAAACACTTAACAACACAATTGTTTTCATTATGTTTAATACATGAAGCATTACTATACTTGCATAAAGATATCGATAAACACCTGATTTGTAAAAGAGGTAACGGGTTTTCTCGAATCCTCTTCATTATGTCAGTTTCAAGACCTGAAATCGGATATCGGATATATCGTAGGCCACTAACATTGATATTCTTGCATCCACAGCTCACTGACAGATAATCGCCCTCAGTAAAGCTAGGAAGCATCGATTTCAGTTGAACCAAAAAAAGAACTGTTGGCTTCTGAAATAGTTAACATCGTTATCAAATTTGGTCAATTTTTTTGAGAATAAGATAAAAAGAAATTGTTGGAAAACTGATTATTTTTTTTATTCAAATAGAACCATGAGGATGTAACTTAATGAAAAACCTTGTAAAATCTGTAATCGATAACCTGACATAACCCGATAAAATAATGTTATGGTGGGGTGATTCTTCCTAGAAGAATTTTTCGTTCTGTTTTTTGTAAATTTAAACATATGAATGTTGAGACTTTTTTCGTGAACCACTCCATTTTAAATGAGTTTCAGGAACTTTTTTTGGAGCATTTCACAGGGTATTATATTAACGAAAAAGGAGAAAATGATTCTTGTGTGATAATTGTTCATGTATCTGGGCTATTTATATTTAGGGATGAAAAAACGTTACAAATGACGATTCCGATAAACGATATTGTTGAAATTAACGTTACAAATGATTTGGTAATACTGTCTTTAACAAACTCTGTTGTGAATCTGAGAACTGATCAGAATTATTCATTAGCTGCTCTTATTCGTGATTTAACACATTTATTGTTTGAGCATGTGAGCAGATGCTTGATTTTCAATATTGACTGTGATGAATGTGATGTGGAGTATAATGTACCATCTGATTCTCTGCTTGCAGATCGTTTTCTATCCATTTCGCTTCACCAAATTGATTCATTTGATCAAGAATTGTTGAGAGAGACATATCAAATTCTTTCAAGCTTCCATGGGAGTTTCAGTATTACACAGGATTTGATTGCAAATCCCTTCATAAGCTCAATATGTGAAGCACTATCATTTGATCTTGATATAGAAGTTCTTGAATTGTCTGGATTTGCTTTTTCGTGTTTTGTCCCGTTTTTTGAAGTAATAATCATGAATAATACATCCATTTGCGAGTTGGTATTTACCAATATCACGTTTTCTGGACCTCTGCAAAGCTGCTCATCACTTTTTTGTAAAGGCCATAGGTTTAGACCTCGAAATCTTCATTATAATCACTGTGATTTCTCTTCTCCTCAGTCACAATTTTTCTTTGAATCATTTTTAAGATTTAAAGGTAAAATCAAGTTTGTTGAGTTTAATAGCTGTACATTAACCAGACAGTCTCTTGATAATGTATTTCAATGCCTCCTTCTATCAGATTGTTTCCATTATCTTGAATCAATTTGTATGCGTAGAATATATAAAAACTCTACAACCCTCCCATTGCTAATACTTCAGTTCATAAATAGTACTTTCATATATGAACATCGTTGTCTAAGATTTGTTGGATTATCTGATTGTGAAGTCGATATTAATGAGTTTTTACCCATGTTTTTATTGTCTGATTGTGGGGTTATGGGTATTGATTTGAGCGGGAATAGCTTTTTATCGCCGATGACCTTAAAACAAGTCCCTAACCTATACAATATCGAAAACCTCAATATTTCTAGATGTAAGTGCAAAGCTGATTCGATAATATCAATAATGAAGATCATTAAACGAATCAATGTCCGTCCTTTTTTGCTTTCTTGTTGTAGATTGGACATGGAGAAAACAGAATGGAACAAACTTTACTCAGAATTGCCATCTATTGTTATTTCTCCATTAAGGGGATTCGCTTTCGACGGAAATGAACTGAATAAAGATAATATTTCCCAGTTTATCAGGTTTCTCGAGAATCAGCCAAACCTGAAATCCCTCTCCCTATCAAATTGCTTCTTAACTGAGGACTTCATAAACGTTACACCAATTCTCACTGGTTTTCTGACATCTAAACCACTTGAAATTTTGTCAATAAGAATCGATCAGAATGTTCAGCTTCCGTCAATGTCTCAACTGATGTTGCAGAGCGTTCTTCATAATAGTTCAATCAAATATATTGATTTCATTGGCCAGTGTATTTGTGAGAATCTTCTTCTGTTTTTATCCAAGAATCTTCCAATTAATCTTAAAGCATTGATGATCAACAACACTTCAGTACCATCATTCGATAAACTGTGCAAAATATACCAATCATTCCTATCATTTGATAGTTTAGAATTTGTATTATTGCCAATTGAATGCCTGACTCGATTATCAATCGGATCCCCAGGAAACCTCCCTGACCTTGAAAAGATAATGAACCAATACCACCAGTATTATGGATACATGTCAATTGAAAGAAATGTATTTGAATGGCATGAGCATTTCTTCAGTGGTAAACTAGTGCAGTACAACAGCATCGCTATCAAACCTAGCAACTCACAAGTCCTGTCTGAACCAATCTCAGAAAATTTACTCAAACTGGGGCACTTTGAACAAAACCTAGTCAATACTTGTCAGCTAATGAAAGGCAGAGATCCAATAACCTACTCAGAAAAGCGAATTTTGAATGAAAATGATATATTCAATTTGATAGAGTCGCTTGAAATTGTTTGACATTGTTGTATTCAAATTTTCTAAAAGAACGGATATTTAACATGGTTTTTTTTAAAGACAAGGATTAATCCATTTCGTGTTCAAATCCCATTAGGATTGGTTCATTTTCCATTTTTCCGTATCCATAGATAATGCCTTCAAGTCTTGTGTCAAATGTTGTATCGACATCTGGAAATGAAATCTCGAAACACTCGGCATCAAAAGGAGAGGAGGTCTCAACCTGTTTAACGGGGATGGCGATAATGTTTTTAGGGGGTAAAATTGGTGAATAGATCCGCTTACAATTTAGAACATTATCGGGTGCTTGGTCAAGGATTCCCTTCTCATTAAGTGAAAATCTATATTTGTGATCAACCTCAATAAGTAATTCTATGCTTGTGACCCTCCTATGATCCTTTGGTCTTCTTCCCATATTGAATATGTCTCACTTCACTTGTATTTTTTCCATTTTAGGTGTCAGAATAATTAATTTTTTTTCAAAATTCAAAAGAAAAAGCAGTTATATTCTCAATTTCTTTAAAAGTCAAATAATTTTTGTGAGAAAACTATGTAGACATTGTTTAAAAACCTCCCAGGATTATTTCCAATTAGGAAAACGATAAAATGAGCCTGGGTTTATCCAATAACCGGGGCTATGTGTGGGTATGGGGATATGGGGGGAGTGATTCTCCTCTAGGTGTTACATCTGATAGTGAGGGGCATGTTTGTTTTCCGCAAATGGTTCCTCAGCTGAGGGATATTGTGAATGTTGGTTGCAGTATTGGAGCCAATGGAGCGGTAACAAAGAGCGGAGTTCTCTACACATGGGGAAAAAACTACAAATTTCGGCTTTTGCAACCGATTGAGGATGAAATAGTGCCAAATCCGACAATTGTGAAATCTTTGCGGGGGTTTTGCGTTGAAACTGTACATTTTTCGGAAATGCATGCCTGTGTTAAAGTAATAGATGGAAGAATTCTACTTTGGGGGTGCGGAAATGGTGGTTGCCTTGGTGATGGATGCGAGTATCCTCATACTTCGAGTTCTGCTATTATTGCAAAGCATAAAGGTGTTGATATTATTGCGAAACAAGTGTGTTTATCGACCAAAGCTACTATGATTTTAGCAAATGATGGAGATGTGTATGTTTCAGGCGAAAACCAGATGGGAAAGCTCGGTTTAGGGAAGGTGCATGGCTGTTCCGAGTTTATTCGAGTAGATTTACCTAAATGTATGTTTATCTCGCTCGGTTCATTGTATTCTCTGGTCCTAACAATAGATGGGATTGTTTTTGCTTTTGGGTCTGGAATTCATGGTAATCTCGGTATTGGGAAGAGGGTTAAAATCCAATACTTTCCGATTGCGGTTCCATTTCCTGAAGGAACAAAGATCACATATGTTTCTGCTCTCATTGAGCAACCCCATCCGAAGTCCATGATTCTTGAAGAATGCGAGGGCAATGAAGGTCCTACCAGTTTTGCTATTGATGAGGATGGAAGATTGTTTGCATGGGGAACATCTCATAAAGGAAAACTGGGTAATTGCTGTGGAAAGGTACTATGTCCTAAAGGATGTGATGAACTTGTGCCTGTTTTAATTGGTGGAGAATCTAGGAATACCAATGAGATAACGCACTATCTAGAAGGAGAGTATATTGTTCAAGCTATTGGTTCGCATATACACTCAGCAGTTTTGTCCAAATCTGGAAAGCTGTTCACTTTCGGTTGTGGATCTGATGGTAGAATGGGATTGGATGATTATATATATAAAGGCAGAAAACAGAGACTTAAGTTTTATCGCAGTGCTCCGACAGCAATAGAAACTTTTCAGCGGGAAAATATACATGTTTCTTTCTTTGCATCATCAAGGAATCACATGATCTGTATTGGAAATAAATAAGGGTGTTTTATTCAGTTTTGTTCTCTGTTGGTGGAGTTTCTTTGACTGGTATAGCAGGTGGTGATGCTGCTTGAGGTTCTGCACCATCTGAAGGCCGTCTCTTTTTCTTTTGAGCAAGTTTTCTTTTGTTAGCCATTGCAGTGGCGCGAATCTTTTGGAAGAAGTAGTCATGCATTTTAACTGTGAGCTCAAACTCGCCGAGTGGCTTTTCGACAGTTAATTGAAGGAATTTTTCATATAAAGAAGGAGGGCATTCGAAATGATTCAATAATGATACTGAACTCAATGGTTCACATTCTTTAATACCTTCGTATAATCCTTCGAGAGCATTTGTATCATATCCGAAAATGTTATCTCCTAAATCGAGTCTATTCAACGACTTGTTTGATGGTAGAGCTAATCCAATTGCAGCCGCCCCAATTGGTCCGATCTGATTTCCGTTTAAAATCAACTCTTTGATTGAACAATCTGGAAGAGATATCCATTTGGCTAAGCACTCGGCACCTTTGTCGCCAATATTGCAAAAACTCAATGATAGACGATTCAAAGATTGACAATGTCCATATGATGTTAAACCAATAATACCTTCATCTCCGATCTGTGGATTAAAATCAAGTTCCAAAATGGTGAGAAACTTAGAATTAACCATTGATCTAGCAAAACCACGACAACCAGATGGACCAACTCCATTTGCATGATATGCAATGCCAACAATCTCCAATGGTGGAGAAAGGGAATGAGCCAACGCGTGAAGACCATCATCGCCAGATTGAGTATTAAGGAACGATAAAATTTTAATTCTCACGTCTCCCTTTTGAAACGCTTCCACAAGCGGTCTAATATTGGTAGGTGGAACTACTGTATCTGAAAACTGAATCATTTGTGGAGTTTTCTTTGCCTTTTTCTCAATGAATGGCTTATATAACTCTTCGACTTCAGGAAGGGGCTGCACATCATACATAGCACATGTGTTGTTGTATAGTATAATAAAATCTTGAAGTTTCTCAAATGGTTTCTGCTTTTTTTGTCTTTTTTGTTTTGGTGGCATTATGGAAATAACGATTTATTTTGCACTTTTGTTCAGTCTCTGGCTTGTCCTCCAATATCCATTATGCTTGATGATAATGGCATGTTCTTATATTATTATTTTGGAGAATTTTTGCTTATGCTGGGAGAAGCCATTAAATTATGGTTTTTGAAGAGAGATTGAAGGGGAAAATCGATGTATTTTATTATGGTAAGAAGGAATAATTCATAAAATCAAGTGTTTTATTGTACATATTAAATTAGAGATTTTTTTGGTATTATGGGTATTTTTGCTAAAAATGAAGCTTTAAATTCCTTTGTATTATCTATAAAACTGTAAAATGCTAATTATATGATGGAAGAGAGTTCTTCTGTATCGATTTTGCTATCTATCTTTGGTATGCAATATTATTGAGATATTTTTTGACGGATAATACAATTGCTGATAAAAACAGGAAATCTGTCAATGATTATTGACTGATTTCTCACAGAGGTTCTTTAGATTGAACGATGTGTACGAAAGTGACTCTTGTATATAATAAAGTTAAGCGAGAAATCCTCAGGCAGATCATTCAGGATTCCGAGTACTTTCTGTATCATTATGAGAATAAAAAAATTTGTTTTTATTCTCTAGATATTTTTGCTCTAAATTCAAATCTTCACATAACGTGTTGGTTTCTGTCAGCAATGAGTACTCTGAAGTAACCTTCTTTGTGTTTTGGGTTAAAATAAAAAATCGCTTTACATAATTATAAGTTTAATTCAAAAACTTAATAATGCCATTTGTAACGAGATGGAAGAGAAGATTTCATTTGAGAAATTTCTTTTTGAAGACGGAAATGAAATTATTATTGATGATATGGAGTTCTGTGTTGATCGGATTATGATATTACCAAAAATCCGGCCTCATCAACTTGAAAAAGCAGTGAGTTTATCTGTTGAATATTCCAAATCAACTGATTTCAGGCGAAAACTATTAGAAAGTTCTAATGAATGTCCGGTTTTGATATATCAATTGTTTAAGAAGGGTATTATATTATTTGGGGAAATCGAACCATTTATCCAAAAAAGAGATGCTTTCTTGTTGAGCCATTATTTTCGGAAAGAGATCAATGATTTTGGGAATAGTATTAAAAGTAAGTATAAGCCCTATGATATTGATGAATCATTCTTTGAGAATGAAAATGATATTGATCAATTGATCAAATATGGCTATCTTCAATCAAGTATTGAGTATTGTCTCAAGTATGATGTGATTGATGATTTTGCTCTTTATGATAATTTAAACCAAAAAGCTCGTTGGAGTCCTTTTGAGTGGAGTTATCAACCAGAATATCATGATTTGTTATCCTTTGCTGGATTTTTTGGCTCCATCAAGTGCTTTAAGCATCTATTAATCAAAGGATTCGAGATCAATGATAATGTGTTTTTAATGGTTTTATGTGGTGGCTGTTTTGATCTTTACCATTTATATAAAGTACATCAATTTGAGACACAAAAACATGTTATACAAGTAATTAAGTTTTTCCACTTACCCTTGTTAAGCTACATGATTGAAAACGGAGCTGATATAAATGCTCAATCAATTGGAATGTTTTCAACTGGTACTCCTCTTCATTATGCTGCTCAAAATGGTCATCTTAGTGTTGTTGAATATCTAGTTAATCAAAAAGCTGAAATAAATGTAAAAGATACATGTGTTGAGTTTTTATATTTGATTGGACTCCTCTTCATTATGCTGCTGATAATGGTCATCTTAGTGTTGTTGAATATCTAGTTAATCAAAAAGCTGATATAAATGCAAAAGATAAAGATGGATGGATTCCTCTTCATAGAGCTGCTAGAGATGGTCATCTTAGTGTTGTTGAATATCTAGTTAATCAAAAAGCTGATATAAATGCAAAAGATAAATATGAAAAGATTCCTCTTCATTATGCTGCTGATAATGGTCATCTTAGTGTTGTTGAATATCTAGTTAATCAAAAAGCTGATATAAATGCAAAAGATAGAGATGGATGGACTCCTCTTCATAGAGCTGCTAGAGATGGTCATCTTAGTGTTGTTGAAAATCTAGTTAATCAAAAAGCTGATATAAATGCAAAAGAATATAGAGTTGAGTTTTTATATTTAATTGGACTCCTCTTCATTATGCTGCTAGATATAGTCATCTTAGTGTTGTTGAATATCTAGTTAATCAAAAAGCTGATATAAATGCAAAAGATAATGATAATTTGACTCCTCTTCATTATGCTGCTTTTAATGGTCACCTTAGTGTTGTTGAATATATAGTTAATCAAGAGGTTGATTAAAATTCAATAGGATATATTGTTGAGTTTTTATATTTGATTGGACTCCTCTTCATTTAGCTTCTGCTAAAGGTCATCTTAGTGTTGTTGAATATCTAGTTAATAATCGAGCTGATATATATTCAAAAGAACATTATGTTGAGTTTTTGTTTTTTATAGAACTCCTCTTCATTTTGCTGCTAGAGAAGGTCATCTTAGTGTTGTTGAATATCTAGTTCATCAAAAAGCAGATATTAATTCAAAAACTACAAGTGTTGAGTTTATATATTCAAAGAAACTCCTCTTCATTTAGCGGCTGAAAATGGTTATATTAGTGTTGTTGAACATCTGGTTAATCAAAAAGCTGATATAAATACAAAAACAATAGATGGGAACACACCTTTGAGATTAGCAAGTGAGATCAAAGGCAATGATTCAGAAGATATGAAGAAAAGGAAATCAAATGTTGTTGAATTCCTCAAGAGTAAAGTGGGACAATAAGACAGAAGAGTATTAAAAACCACATCATTATTTTTTTTGAATATGCTATCAAGCTCGGGTTTGAAGGGTATAAGAGATATCCTATAGTAAAGCTATAATGAAGAAAATCGAGAAATGAAAATTTAGATTTGATGAATATAATTGAAAAATTGGTGGGGGTTGGTTTAAATAGGATTATAATCAAGAGGTCAGGGAAAATATTTTTGAATCAGTGATGTTTTTGAAGAATAAACAGTGAGAAATGTGTGGTTGGTCATTCTCATTGAGGAATAAAAATTATCATGATAGACAATAAACCAAAGAGACGAGTAAAATGGATTCACTGCCACAGAGTTTTTATATAATAGATTAGCATGATATGACCTTTTGGACAATTCATATACTCTTCAAAGCCATAGATTGGGGTGAAATCTCTTCGTTTTCCTTCATTAGCTTGGGTGTATACCCATCTGTATTACCTTGTGAAACAGCATTTACATATAATTGTTGGATCAATCCTAAGCCTCTCTCATTTCACTACCCCTTCTCAAAGGAAGTTTTGTTCTTAAGAATCTTTTCTACGTAACAAGTTGAGATACAGTAATCATCCAATATCACCAGAGCTGCCTCATCGTTTGGTACAGTATTGTTTGTGGCTTGCTGATAAAACTAAAAATGTGAGTTTTACGATCCATCTATGGTTTTCCCTGTTAACAAAATTACACTGAACTTCCAAACATGAAGAGTATGCTTGAACACACATTGTTAAGTTGGACATGAACACTCTTAAAGACATACATGTATGTATATAAATGTACATGTACACACACTGATTATCTCTAAGCGCACACTTTGATGTGAACCTGAGGGTTTCATGTGTTTGAAGGGCGTTCATGAACAATGTATATGTTTGATATTGATGTGAACTGTACTGGTCGTTTTTTTGTGAGATATTACCTTCCAACAGCTCGGAATATTTTAATTAGAGCATTGACAAGAGGTAGCTCCGCAAATACACTTGTTTATATACTACCAAAGTCAGTTGCCTCACTACAAAAAAAATTTGCTCCATATTTTCAAATATTTTAGATTCATTTATGGAGAAAGAGTAAAAGTCCTATGTAACAGTGAAATTTGAAACAATTCTCCAATCTAAATTGGTCCTTTGATGAATAATTTCAGAGAAAAATCTGAGCAACTGACAAGGAACTAAATTTCCGGAAAGATGAATATTGAATGTATTAGTTAAAATTCAAACTAATCCTCTTCATTTTGCTGCTGAAAATGGCCATCTAAGTGTTGTTGAATAACGGACTCTTCTACATTCTGCTGCTCAAAATGGTTATCTTACAATTATAGGGAGTCTCATTAATCACAAAGCTAATATTGAAGCAACAGATGATTTTGATGGTTTTTTTAATTGGAAAAAATCCTCATCATAATTCTTTTTAAAGAGGTTTATATAATGTTGTTGAATATCTAGTTTAACAAAAAGCTGATGTTTGTCCAAAAAATAATCTGGGAAAACTCCTTGGAAGGCTGCGAGTGTGAAAGGTATCAAATGATTTGTCCAATTCTTGGAAAATAATGGGGATCATCGCATTTGGTTTTCTCATTAAAACACCACATTCATTATATTTTTTGCGATTCTGTTGCTAAGCTAAGGATATAAAAAAAATCAACATATCTTTGGGGAAGAGATATTTCCATGAATTTCCAATTTCATAATAGGTAAAGAATGATTTGTTGAGTATCAGATGAAAAAATTTTAAAGTTGTTTATCGGAAATATGATTGTGGAACTAATAATTGGGGAAAAAGAAGAGATCAAGGATCAGATGATAGAATTAAAATGAACTTATTCTCATTTGTAACATTATTCGAATTAATACTTATGAAATTCATTTAATATAACCCATTGCTAATCAAACATCACCAGCTCCACCATCAATCACAAATCTGATTGTAATACCAAATATTTTCTCAAATTTGTTAGTCAAAAACATACAAATAATGTATTCAAAGCTACTAGAGGTTTCATTTAAAAAGTCGCGAATAAAAAGTTTCCAGTAAAATTTTGGGGTAAAAATTACTCATTTAATGAGTATCAATAGTTTTATTCTCACCAAGTGTCTCAAAATAATTGACACTCTTATACAATGGGAAATATGCAAACCTTTTGTTGATAGAGTGGATCCTGAAAGAGATGGGGCTCTCGATTACTATGATAGAATCAAAGAACCGATGACATTAAACGAAGTGAGGACGAAGCTGACAAATAATGCTTATAAGAATTTAGACTCATTTAAATATGATGTTAACTTAATATGGAAAAATGCGAGAATTTATAACGGAGAAGATACATTATTTACACAAATGGCAAAAGAGGCATCAATGTGGTTTGATCAAAAAACCAATAACATTCCTTCTTGTATTGAGGAAGATTGGTTGATGCAAATACAGAATGTAACGAAGAAGATATATAACGCATTAATTGACCCACCACCAGATCTCAGAACAAATACAAGGGGACAACCAGTTATCATGGAAACCGATAACCATAAAAATGGTCATTTATCTAGAAGCCCCAACAAAGGAACAAAAATGTAATAAAAGCGAATCTTATTTTTTCTTTTATTAAAGCCACTCTTCAATGTCCTTTGCAATGCTTTCAGGTTCAGTAGATGGAGCATAGCGCTTAAAGGATTTTCCATCCTTAGAAACAAGGAATTTGGTAAAGTTCCACTTGACTCCTTCTGTGCCAAGGATGCCTGGAGCCTTTTCCTTCAAGTAAACAAACAAAGGATGAGCACCATTGCCATTGACTTCGACTTTGGAAAACATAGGGAAGTTAACGTTGTAAGTACGGCTGCAAAACTCATGAATTTCTTCATCAGAGCCTGGTTCTTGACCAGCAAACTGATTGCATGGAAATCCAAGAACTACAAAATTCCTCTCTTTGTATGTTTCATAAAGTTTCTCAAGACCAGTATACTGCTTGGTAAAACCACAATGGCTGGCTACATTAACAATCATAACAACTTTGCCTCTAAGATCCTCAAATGAATAATCTTTGCCATCTATTGTCTTTACTTGGAATTGGTAGAATTGTCCTTCACTCATTAATAAAAATGAAGTGATAAAATATCATTTACATAATTGAAAATAATCTCTCAATTACAAAAAATATCATATTGAAAAAATCCGATGATTTTTTCAAATTTGATTTGACCAACTTAAAAAATAATCAGATCCCCACAGTTAAAAAGAAGACATTATCGCTTTGTTTACATTATTCTGCAAGAAGCTTTGAAAGAGTTTCTTCGACAATTTGCTCGGTTATTGGATCATATTGGGCAAATGATGGGCTTGTCGATTCCATGAGCCACACAGGGAGTGTTGGCTTCCAAATCTTCATTGAAAACACACTAATATTGAATAGAGACTCTATTTGCACATCATTATCGGTGTTAATGTATGCAATTGCCCCGCTGTTAAACATACCACAGTAATCACCGGAGCTAAACACAGTCAAGAAGCCAAAGTCTTCACCGAAAGTGTATTCATAACCATTTGGTTTGAATTCGTGGGATCGGATAATCATTTTTAATCCATTTTTATCTAAAAATGACTTAATCTGTGATTTTGGAGCAAAGTATCCGGCTCCTCTTGAATTCGGGGAGAATTCATCCATTTTATTATCAGGATCAGGGTCACTCCACATTAATTCCTCCGCAAGTTTAATAGATGTGTCTGGGATAGGTTTGGATATTTCATTTATCTGAGATAGCGAAACCAATTCAGGTCCAATACACCCATGGACACAAAAATGAGAATCATTGATAAGAGCAACCAGAGAAAGATGCCTAAAACAATCAATAAACTTATCATAAATCTCTTTGGAATACATATTAAGGCAATCGCTCCGAAAATTATAATATGATGTTAGAAACTCAGTTTCATGGTTTCCCCTCAATAAATAGATAGATCCAGGATAAAGAATCTTCAAAGAAAACAATAATATCAAGCAATGTATTGATTGGGCTCCTCTATCAACGTAATCACCAAGAAAAACAAATTTACTCTCAGGTGGGTATTTTTGGGATTCAAAAACACCCAAAAGGGCACTGAGATTACCATGTATATCACCTACAACCGAAACAGGCCCTTTAATTCTTATCATGGTGGGCTCTTCAGCAATAATAAGCTTAAAATGGTCAATTAGAAGACCAAGGTCTTTCTCAGATGGAAGAGTGGCGCTATTAACTGTTAATGGTAAATATTCGGAATTTATGATGGATAATATAATAGTATGAAGGTCCTGGGTATCCATAATTTATTTGACACAAACACAGAAACGATTAAGTGAACTTTAATCGTTCCTTTACAATTTTATGTGAAATCCTTAATAAAGATAATAAAAAGTGTGAATTTGAGAGCCAAACCTCTTCTAGAAGTTGTTAAATCTATTGAAATAAATAATGTTACAGTTTACTTCAAAAGGTGGTCAGTGTCTTTTGGTTCTTTCTTTTGTTCCAAATATTTTTCATAGGCGTATAGAGATGCTCCTGCTAATCCAATTGTTACAGATGTTACATTAGATATGCTGATTGTGGATGGAAATATTATGAAAGATGCTGCTGCTTGAACAACCTTTTTGGCTATACCTACAATTACATATGAGGTTGCTGTTGTTGAAGAAAGAAGCAAAAATGCCATTACATCAAGCACAACAGCCGCTAACCCGGAAAATATGAGAAAAAATGGCTTGAGATATATGGATTTGTTATTCGAATCACATAAATCTCTGAGATGAATTTTTCTAAACGAGTATAGAAACAATAAGATGGAAGATATTAAATTGTTCCAGAAAGCTACAGCAAAAAACCCTATTCCCTTTTTCGATAATAGTTGTTTTTTTGTCAGTACATAACAAGCCGAAAAAGAAATTGATGCAAGCATCCATAAGTATCCTGGCAAAGAAAACTCAAGATCAGTATATAATCCAACAGATGATCCTAGCACAATCAGGAATATTGAAAACCATATTGTTGAATTGAACCTGGCTCCATAAAAAGCGACTTCTCCAACTGCTGTAATCACTACAGATAGACACTTCAACAAAGTCACCATATGTATTGATAAAAAGTGCAATGTATAAGAGTTAGAAAGCATAGTCCCGAGAAATGCCAAATTAGAAATCATGACTACATAAAAATCAGATATAGATATATATATATTCAGACGATAAAACATATTTCCAATGATAATTCCAACAACAGTTACCAAGCATTGAATAAATAATAGGATTTCTGGGTTGAGGTATTCTATTTTTGATTTTTTCGCTTCATTAAGTATTAATTTGTTAATAAATATCATGGCTACAGAAGAAAGTCCATAAAAAACAGAAAAGACAAGAATATTGATACTTTTCATCTCTCACGTTTTATGGATATTGAAGAAAGACTTACTTTGATGTCGGCTGATTTGGATCCTATTAGATTCCAAAATAGCACTTTGCAAAGGATCGAGCCTGATATTAGTGAGAAACAGAGTATGAGTTTTAAGGCTAAACAAACCAAAGGAATTACCACTGGAATCAGACTTGGAACGAGGGATAAGCTGGAAAGGGCTTATTCAGATCTAATGAAAAATAATGGTGGAATCGCTAGAGAAATTTCTTTTCTCAAGGAACAAGAATTATTTGAGGAATCGATTAACCAAGAAGATTACCAATCAAAATTCCGAAACATCTTTTTGAATCTTAGAATGCTTCAGGATTACTCTGCAATTGTTTGAATTCATCAGATAGTATATTATATTTAATAAATGAGCTATTGGGCAATTCATACTTTAAAATGCTTAACAGTGGTAGAACATAGAAACATTGATGTTCATTGAGCGAGAACCACCTGAAACATATATTACACCACCATTTCCAGAGCAAGATATTGTTTTTTTTCAACATAACACATTCATTGACCATTATTTTCTCTTTCGCACCCCAAACCAACATGCCTTTATCATTCACCCACAATACAAAATAGAATATCTTCATTTACTATGATCAGAATACTTATTAGACAACAAAATAATCTTAATGATCCGTCTTACTATTATATTTCTCATACTTATTATACTCTTCTCTCTTGTGTTTCTTCTTCATTTCTACAGATCATTAGACTTGAATGTATGAAATCGACAGGAAATGATCTTTGAAAAATGTACAAATGGTTATAAGATTCTATCCACATCCATCTCCATCAGCATCTCAACTGAAAACATTCCATCATTTCTTATCTGTCTCCCATTAATTGATTTCATCTGATGGAACTGATGAAGCCCTCACTCCACCCCAACAAAGGTTGCATATTGATTTGCTACTCAATCCACAATTGTACCAAGCTTCCTAACCAGAAAATTGTCTGATTATGAAGTTAAATTATGATTAAAAAACTTTATGTCTCTGAAAATTGATTTTTTTTGGGTGGAGTATGTATTCAATGCATACATAACTCATGTATTCTCACCCGTTATTTATGGAAATTAAGTTTAGGTTTGAGGGGGAAGTACATTCCATCTGCTTTGAGAGTACAAATTGGAGCCCCATTAGAGATAAGTATGAAATAATCATGTTTATATTCCAAGGCTTCTCCATTAGCCAGTTATAAATGTTTGATCATATTGGTATATTCGCTTTTGTCCTATATCCTATACAATATTCTTTGCTCAATCCTGTGTTTCTCGAAGAGTGAGTAACTCTGAGTAACAAAAAGCCTGATAATTTTATACATTTTATCACAATTCTATTGCTGTAATTTTATAAATGAGTTGTGCTAATCTAATCAAAGTTACTCCGCAATCCAGAGTATCTTTGAGCTGCTCTTCTGTTTTCCGGGTCCAGCTATGCATATTTAGTTTGTTAGGAGCCCAAACTTTGGATGGTGGAGGGATTTGTATTGTTTCTACAGGATCAATTGAAATTGATTCATGTACATCAACATCTTGTATAGGAAAAAACGGCGGAGCAATGTATTTGCAGGGGATGAGCAATTTTAACTCCAAGAAAAACTGTTTTATGGAATGTGTGGCATATGGCTGGGGTTACTCATCAATGTCATATTCATCATCATCAGGGAATCAGGAATTTAACGACAACCTTATTTACCAATGTGCAAAAGAGAAAATTGGCTCAAGAACCATCTTATATCTTCTATATGGGAGCATAAGTTTTCATCACAATAACATTTCAAATAGTAATACTCCAGCATATGATGCTTGCCTTCTACGTTATTCCGCAACTACAGATGCAAGATACACCATTATTGCTAATAACCAAGTTTCAATAGCAATTAATATTGATGCATCAGCTGGTAGTGTATCATATATTAATATTTTAAATAATATCCAAAATGGGGGAAATCAAGTCATGATCTGGAACCAATACTCTCAAACATTTACTTTTACCAATTGTGTTTTCTTAAATAACCAATACACCTCAGTCGCATACTCAATATCAAAAATTACTTTTTTGAATTGTGCAAGCAAAGGTAACACATTCACATTGACCGGACATGAGGTATCAGACTACCCCTTGTTAAACCTAGTCCAAGTGGATTGTGTGTGTCAACCTATTCTTTCCATCACATCACTCGACAAACACAAGCAATCAGTCATTAAGATTGTACTTTTTAGCGCTGTTTTTTCTTACTAAAGCACCATTTTTTACACAGTTTTTTTGTTGAATGCAGAACGAGAGCAACCCAATACATTTGCCTCCAAAATTACTAGGAAAGTTTAAGCAGATTAACAAGACAAATACTAAGGAAGATTCCCCCGAAGAGATTGGGTCGGAAATCAACCAGTCATTTTTTCCTTTTCCTCTTATTACAATCCTCCCTAGCCAGGCTCCTTATATAGAAAAGAGAATATTGCAGAAGAATGATACGGAAATGAGAGAGATTACCCGATTAGCAGAAAGATCAAATGATTAAAATGGCAGTATTAGCTTATGAATTTCTAGCCTAAATATTAAACAGCTTGTTAAGAAGAAATAATTTTAGTTTTGTTTTTGTGATGCAATCAACGTATTCAGTCTTTCCAGCAAATAGAAAACTTTTAGATGAAGCAAAGATTCCATTTGCAATATATACACAGCCAATGAAACAAACAAGCTTGATTCTGAATAAAAATGAGGAGGTACCAAGATGCGATTCATGTAAATCATATTTTAATGGGCTTTGTATTTCTAATTCATACGGATGGAACTGTACAATATGCGGAAAAAGATGTTCTTTTGACAAATACACAGATACAATAAAAAATGTTTCAATTCAGCCTTCATTCTCAATAATCTCTGATCCGATACCAGATTCGGCAGTTATCCATGTTATTATCATATCATGCGGATCTATTGAGCCAGCAAAAATAATCATGTCGTCACTTCCTCCTGATTCTGTGGTTCATGTGTATGTTATAACTAGTAGTAATGCATCCACAAAGATTGTAACAAAGGCAGGAAGAGTTGGTGATTTAGGTGAATTGCCAAAAGAATCCATACGAGTTGGGATCGAAAAGGTATTTCAAGTCATTCTTTCATTATTGCTACTTCCACAGAGGTGTATATGGGTAAGAGCTTTTTGTTCTGGAGGAGATGCAACTAGTATTATGAAGAAACTTAATGATATTAACAAAATCAGACTAAGAATCGACTTTTATGTTGATACACCAATATCTAGATATCAAAAAGAGCTAAGCGAACTGTTGCCAGGTGTTTTAAGGTTTTTTGGATCTTTTTTGGAGATCAATAACCTTATATCGGCCTCTGATATTGCCTCCCTAGATTGCATATCTCCCTATTCATATCAATGCAAAATTCAATTGAAATCAGGTTCTTTGTATTCTTCAATATGTGGTGACAAACGATCAGCAGTACCAGTGATATCAAGTCAACACACTTCAATTCCATTTTCTATTACACCTCCTCAATCCAATACAAACATAACATTTCAGGCAATACAATCAATATCTGAAATGTATACCTGGAACCCACCAACAAATGTTATTGAAAAACATACAAATATTTCTACATTTGACTTCCCAATATCTGATAGTATTGATCTGATAATGCAATCAGTTACACCAACTGCTGTTTTTGACTATTCAAAAAGGTTCAGTATTAGTACGAATTTCCAATCTTCTTTTCCAAATATCAAATCTCTTGAATCAATGAACACAATGGCACAAAAGTCCCCCCAGTTTAACAGCTTTATGTATGAGTTTTTCAGTCAATGTCAACCACTCACTTGGAAATATGTTTTGGGCTGTTTCTTAGAAGTTTGGAAAGATAAAGAAACAAACGAGTTAAATGTTGTCATTATTAAGAAGTATCCAAATTTATATTTTTATATCAAGGAAGGGTCTGAAGTATTAATTGGAGACGCAATCAAGGGTTTTATTGAAAACTGCAAACCATTAATTGTTTATGTTAAGCAAATATCTTTTAAGGATATAAATAGTGTTTTATCAGGTTTTGGAATGGCACAATTAGATTTATTATGAGTATGAACTTCTATTTCTTCTCAATGTTACCACACATTTTGAAGAAACCGACTTTCTTCGAGCTAATACTAATAACCCTTTTCCTTCTAATATGTGAAGCTTTTTAACATTATTTGATTGCTCATCCAATATTTCCAGATCCATAGTATGTTTTTCGACAGGTTGTAGTTTTTCAAAAAAGTAGTCAATCGAGTCATTAGACAATAGTTTTTTGAAATCTTGCATAGGATAAGATATAGATTCAATGTTATTAAACCATTCTGAATAAAGAATTTGGTTGATGTTTGGCCTATCTTCAGGGTTTGTTTTCAACATTGAAGATAATAGTGAATGGCATGAATTGGAGATCAAATCAGGTATATAGTAATCACCATTAATGATTTGATTAATCATCTGGGTTTGGTTCTTTTTTGTCCATGGAATTTGTCCAAATAAGATTGCATAAAGAATAACACCAAGCGACCAAATATCTGCCTTATGCCCATTATAAGGCTTTCCCATAATTAATTCTGGTGCTGCGTATGATGGCGACCCACATCTTGTTACCAAAATTGAGTTAGGTTTGCATTGAGCAGAAAACCCAAAATCTATTATTTTTATCATTCCATTCGGATATATCAGGATGTTTTCTGGCTTTAGATCTCTGTGAACTATTCCGCTCCCATGAATGTGGGCCACTCCACGACATATTTGATAAAAAATCGCCCTAGCTTCGTCTTCAGGTATTTTTTTCACTTTGTGGATATAGTTAAACAGTTGCCCGTGAGGACAATACTCAAGAATGACGTAGTAATTGAGAGAATCCTTCAAAAGTTGAATAATATGAATAATGTTAGGATGGTTCATCTGTTGGAGCAATCGTATTTCTGATTCAAACTTTTCTTCCAAACCATTACATTCTATTCTTTTTTTAGCCACAATTTTGCATGCATATCTTTCTTGAGTGATTTCATGAATGGCAACCCTAACTTGAGAAAAACTACCTTCCCCAATGACTTCTAGCAATTGGTATGGGCCAATCTTATTCGGAATAATATACCTCTTCGGTAATTGAGGAAACGGTGTGGTTTTTTCATTCATTATCAATGGCTCAGTTTCAATTTGAAAACAAAGATAATTTGAATTCAATTTTTTCGTAAATTCTTCAAAAAAATCGATAACATTGAAATTTTGTCAGAATTACTTATTACAAAACATTTATTTCATTTCTATTATTTGAGAATCTAGGTGTCACAATTTGAGGCAAGGATTTCTTACTGGATCTGGGATCATTACATTCAAAAGCTGATTTTGGTATGGGTTCGATAGGATCTGTGTTGATTGCGATGTCTTTAAGAATTGCTGGCTTTCGGTAGTGTTTTGGTTTGAATGCAATGATGGTATCATATATGGAACATATTTGAGAATTCAATGAATTAATTGAATTTTGTTTCTCAAAAATTATTTTTTCTTCTATTCTTCTGGGCTGAGATGAAAACATCGATATTATGATGTTTGATATTCTGTTATCAATATCTGAAACTTTGAGTGATAGCTCGCTATCTATTTGAATATTCCGGCTTTTTTCTAGTTTTTGACTTGTTTGAATATTATTATCTCTGTACAGATCACTAAACTGAGATTCTTTCTTTAGACATTCACTTGAGCAAGTTTCTATAATGGTCTTTTGCTGTTTTTTGGCTTCTTCAATTCTATACTTTAAAGTGTCGATGGCTTGCTGATGTTTTATTTGAAGGACAGCAGCATCTTTTTTGCTCTGTTCGATTATTTCTTGTTTTTGGTTATCCACAGATACTCTCAGCTTTGTTTTGTTATCCTGGTGTTGAATACAGGGCTGGGAAAACAGTGAGTCATTTTCTTGTGATTCTTGAAGAAGCAAAAGGCGCCGTTTCATAATTAAATCTCTCTCAGTTTCAATATCCCCTTTCAAGACTAGAATTGTGTCGCTAAACACTTTTTCTTTGTTAGAATATTCTTTCATAAAATTGATTTTCTTTACCTCGAGTTCCTCAATAAGTTGCTTTTCAGAAATGCCAGAATTGATATCAGCTAATGATTCTCTAAGGATGAGTATTGAACTGTTATTATTTGACTTTTTCAGATTCAATTCTTTTTCTTTTCTAATTACCAAGTCTTTTGTTCGATTTTGAAGCTGAAGTATTTTTCTTTTCATGTCAATAATTTCCCTTCCTCTTAAATTCTCATCAGCATCATATAATTGAGATATTTTTTCTATCTTATCACCAAGTTGGACTTGATATATTTGGATTTGCATTTCGTACTCACTACAAATTTTATCAGATTCTGTTTTGAATGATCTTTCGATTTGCCTTTTATTCTTTTCTAAAACAGAGAGCTGAGTAATCATATCAGTAAGTGTTTTATCTTTCGCAGCCTTTTGATCCAGAATTTGCTTATCAAGAAGTATTAGCTCTGATTCTTTCATTGTCTTTCCAAGTCCATCAAAATCATTGTCATTGATCGTTGATTGGATATTTCTTGCTTTTTGAATTTCTGATTGGTATTTCTTTTCTGAATTCTGCTTCAGAATTGTAAAATCATTATTAAATCTGATCAAAATTTCGTTCATTTTCGAATTGCACACTTCTTTTTGTCGCTTAACATTTTCTTCATTACGAGTATTTTTTTCTTGAACATTCTGAGCTATTTTGGATTTTTGAACTTGAATATGAGAATTAAGAGTATTCATTTTTTCTTGGATACATATTATGTGCTTATTTTTAAGTTCATTTATCATTCTTTTCTCATTTTCACACTCTTCTTTAATCTTCTGGAATTCTTTGGTGAATTCAAGTTTATTCTCATTAATAAGAGATTCTATCATGGCTTTTCTGTGACTTGAGCTGGATTGAAAAATTTTGGTGTTTCTGATATGGTTTTCTCCAGTTCTGTCTTTCATGTTGGTATTGAAAATTCTCTGCTTTTGATCATTCTTCTTTAATTCTTCAGTGAGTGTGTCCTTAATGAATAATGATCGATCTTTCATTCGTTGAGTTTTATCATTTCTTTCAATAATAATCTGTTTTTGAACTTCTATATCAGAAATATGCCGATTTTTGTCACATATTATATTGTTTTTGTGCTCATTAAAATACTCATCAATTCTCTTTTGATTTTCAGATTCATTGTTTTTCATTTCGATTAGCTTTTTGTTATATTCATTTTGAAGCTGCTTCATTAAACTATCAAAATGTTCAACATCTTTTTGAATCTTTTTTCTGAATACAGAGATTTTTTTCATTTCTTCGGATTTTTTCCTCTGGTGTTCACTATTCTCAACTTTCAACGACTCTTTCATTCGATTCATACCAATATTAAGTGATGAACATTGCTTTTTTGCTTCAACAACAATCCCATTTACTGCCTTTTTCGATGATTCTATCGCTAATCTAGGTTCAGTTGGAATCAAGGAATACTCATCAAACAATTTTTTGCAGACCAATGAAATATCTTTCAATCTCAATCTCATGCTAATAAACTCATCTTTTCGCTTGATAATCTCATCCTTTAAAATAACAGCCAACTCTTCATTCATTCTATGTATTAATTCTTTATGATCATGAAGCAAAGAGTCGAGTTTCTGACAATTTTCTATATTTCGATCTGCAATCAAGCCTTCAATTCTCTGCAACTCGCTATTCAATGGAGATAATATCGGAGAATCTTGAGGAATTTCACATCTTTTCTTGAAAATATCTACTTTCTGTATGAATTCTGATGAACTGTTTTCAACCAATTTATTCAATTCCTTTATTTCCAAATGATAATGCTTCATTTCTTTTAGTATGTCTTTCATATCATCGTATTTTTGGGCTACCATTTGAGAAAAAGATGCTTTGATTGCTTTGTACTCAGTCCCAAATGATTTACACGAATCGCTGATCGATTTTTTCCTAATACTAATATGGTGGTCTTGAATTTCCTGTGTTTTTTCTTTAAAATCCTTTTCACAATCAATTAATGAAGCGTTATAATCATTTTCAATATTCATTAACTCAAATCGAAAATCCAGGTTGAAGTTATTAAATTCACTAATAACTCTCACCAACTGTGCAAGTTTTTTACAAGAATTGTGCTTAAAAGCGATGTTTATTTCATTCATCGATTGTGATATACGTTTAAAATTTAACACACTGTGATAAAAAGACCCAGAAAACATGCTATAGCATTAGCATACACAGGCCACAGTACTATTTTGAAGTTAAACTGTGCAGTATTTAAAACGAAAGCTACAGTGTATACTAAGGAAGCCATAAGTCCCAAAACTTGAGATGGTGCCCAAGGAATAATGACTAAAGCTAATGAAACCGAAGCAAATATTCCCATAAACACATAAACTGTGATGAATTTTGGCCCTCCGTTGATGGGAGATAAGGAAAGAGGTTTAAGATTATCAACCAAGCCAAAAACCTGGTCAATCGATCTGATCATTGAATACTTTTTTGATTGGAAAATTAATCCTTCGAAAAAATAACTCATAAATGGAATAATCATATGGGATGGGCATATGGGATTATCTTGAACTTTAATCCATGCAAATGACCCAGAAACAAACAAACAGGTAACAAAAATTAGTGTTCGAGTAATTCCTTTGAACATTAAAAGAAATGACATGTGAAATATCAAATTGGAGAATTATTGCAAAAGCGTATGTGGGCTTAATCAGGTGCATTTAGATGAGTGAGGATTCTTTAAAAATTAATTTTTATGTTCGGGGGAAAGTACAAAAAGTCATGTTTAGACAGACAATAATGAGGGCAGCAATGAAACGAGGCGTTGTTGCTGGTGCTACAAATCATAAGGTTGATACAAATCGAGTAGATATAGCATTACAAGGCGGCAGGGCTCAGGTTGAAGAAATAGTTGATGGCCTCAAATCGGGGAAAAAAATCAACTCATGGGGCGCTTATGCAACCGAGTTTCACATTCTCCAAGATGGACCAAATCCGTTAGATCATGAGGTTAATACATCAAACGTTGATAATATCAAGTGGAAAAAGGGTGTAAAATTTTTCCTTTAATGATTTTATTAACAAACAAATTTATTCTTGGCTATTTGTAGCTAATTGTGACACTTTGGAAAGCAATTCAGTGAATTTCCCGTATGGGAGTTGATCTATTTCGCTTCTAGTTACACGGTCGGCATTTATAGCAGTTTTCCTAATTAAATTTCCAAGAGCTTGAGGGGTAATCAAAGCATCATGGGGGATTGGACCAAATGAGCTGGTTTTGTTTTTCTTATGAACTAAAACCCTATATAAATCTTCTCTGTCAGGGATAATGACTATATGAGCATCATTAAACTGCGAAGTTATAGTTTCTTTGTCATATCCACATCTGTTTTCACACCAAACAATATGAATGTTGTCATTACCAATGTGCCTTTTCTTCAATAATTGCTGGTCATCATTAATGAGAGTTTTCATCATTGGAGAAACATGGAACATGAGTTCAGTCTGGAAATCAGAATAAAAAACAGATTTTGGAGAAACTTCAGAATCCAATTTCCCATCATAATAAGCATGTGTTTTCAAATCTACAACCTCCCCGAGTGATAATAGGAATTCCTTAAAACTAGATGATGTGTTTTCTATTGTATTCTCTAATATTTCGTTTTGGGTGGTTTGATCTGATCCAACATAAAGAATACCAATTTTGATTACTTCTCGAGTGCAGCATGAAAACAATGCTGAACAATGACGTGAGAGTGATGTGGAGCTATTAATGTATTGTACATTATTTCCAAATCCAATAATTGAAGATAAAAAAGGAATGATCTTAACACTCTTTTGGTAAATATCCCCAAATGATGATTGTAAATACTCGGTACATGGTTTTGGATACTTTTGCATAACTTGTGGTGTGATATTAAGCATTTCATGACTATCTAATGGTAGTAATTGAGAATCATGAGTTTGATATTCATTATCTTGAACAAAATACAAATTAAAAACGTCAAAAAAATACGAATCATCATGGTTTTCTATGATACTATCTTCATCCAAATCAACAGGGGGAAATTCAGGTGGATTCGATATGCATTTTTGTGTAAGATACTTGATCTCAAACATCGAAGAGCAAAAAGCACTTTTAGAATTCAGAATAATCTTTCCAGATTCACATTTAATCTGAAATAAGGATTTACCTTCAATAATTGCAGCAACATCAGGTTGATCTATCCATTTATTAATTTGATATGGCAAATGTGATGAAGCTATAAAGTTTGGGATGAAGTCAATTATGGTTTGGGAGTGAAAACCATCAACAATACATGATTCAAGGGGCTTTGATATTTTGTTCCATAATGAAGGATCTATTGAGACCAAAAAGCATATGCTGGATAATAAGTGTTCAAAACAACACTCATCAATTTGCTCAAAGAGTTGTTCAATAATGAAGTCCTTAAAAACATTATCAAATCTGGGAAACTTTTGGCTAATAATTGATATATCGGATATCAAAGAACAAAAAAGTCTTATAGTTGACAGTGATTGAATAGGTCTTGATAAAGAAAAAAACAATTGCAAAATCTGCTCAAAAAATGATGATATATGGGTAACATTTGAATAAACTTCTTCCAACATAATACACAAAAATACTTGAAGAAAAGTATCATTCTGGGATTGACTATGAATATTGGCCAAAACTCCAATTATTGTCTTCTGAGTTAATCCAGGATTTGGATCTAAATACATTGGCAAAGATTGATTAATTATATCATAATTAAACAAGGATTCTTCATGCTGATCAACTATACTCTTAATATCAAAATTAATTGGAAAAGTATTCTTACAAAGACTTAATGTAAAAGAGACAACGAAAAATGACTCAAGAATTGAACTTCTGATATTAAAAAGAGTTTCGACCGACAACATCAACAAAAGAGGAACTATGATGAATGATTTTGGGAAAAAAGATATTACTGATTTCATAGAAATTTCCAAAATTTCAATTGAACCCATATTTGCCTGCCTACATAGAAGTAAACATGTTTTCTTTATCCATTGATTCGAAATGACAGGATCTATCGGAGTAGAATTCAAAATTCCAATTAAACCAGCATTTTTTGAAACTATATCGAAAAAACGAATATCTGTGCTCAATTCATTAATTGATTCTAAAGATTTGACCAAAAAATTGTCTACCAGAAATGTGGAGTTATGTTGGAAACATATTGGTATCCTTTCTTGTATTTTTGACATTATGGAGACGAAATTTACGAAGTTACAATCAATCTTTTTATGACTCCTCCTAGCGGTAAGCTGTTGAGTAAACATAAAAGAATATTCAAAATTCCATCCAATATTTGATATAGAAAAACAATTCCATACAGGTTTTTCGCACCCATATTCAGGAATAAGATCTTTTAAAAAATACCCCAAACACTGATTTCTATCATTTAAATAAATATTCAGAAACTCATATCCGTGCTCATTTTGAATATCACCTTTTCGTGATTGTCTTGAAATATTTTTTTTATAATAAGAATCCAGACTCTCCATATCAATTGACAATAATATATGAGAAATATTGATAGTTACAATAATTACAAATTCTTTTAAATATCTAAATGCTGGTTCTCCAATTTTGATTATTTGTGAAATTAAGAAAAACCAAATAGCTTCATTCGTGACTTGCAGATCATATATAACACAAAGAACCATTGGAAAAGTCATTACAGACATTGACCGGGAAAACTCAAAATAAAGCTTTTGAAAGAAAACAATATCTATTTCGTCCCTTTTAAGTAATCCAACAATTTCAGTTCGGTAACCACTAATCAATTTCTCAATTTTTTCACTCAAACAAAGGTTTTCTCCATCATTATAATATAATTCACAGAAATTATTGATTAATTGTTTTGTCAAAACAAACACCAAATCTTCTATCAGTTCATTTGATGCAGATTTGGCACATTGGATTACTGCAGTTTTCTCAGTACTATTCAAAGAAACCCAGAGATCAAAAAGATACCTAAGTAATTGAGAGAACTTTTTTGGTGCTTCCTCGAAAGTATTAACATAGAAACGAATAAAGAAAAAAAAAGTAGTAGGATTCCTTATACAAATTTGTATTGATTTTAAAAAATCACCTTTCTCAATAAGGGATATTATGTGATTTCTAAGATCAAGAGGGAATCCTTTTTTCTGATCCGTAAATATGTTTCTTTGGTACTTCTTGATTGAAAAAACATGGAACGATGAAAACTCTGGAAATATGAAACTTACAAGTACATTGGTCCAAAATATAGAACAATAAATATCCACACTCATCATAATAAAATCTGTGAGATATTTAATCCTTTTTAAAGCAAAAGATTCATATAATTGTCGCCCAACTGGTCTCTCCATATTAAAAACGAGGAAAATTGCATAATCACAAGAATCAGCATCATTCGGTAAATATACACGAGTCACAATATGAACAACATATTTCCAAAGTGACATAGAAAAATCTGGACTCGCAAAAAGTTGAGGAGATAATGTGATTATTTCAATCATATACTGAAGCAAAGTTGAAAAAGATGCTGTAGTTTTAACCTGTGCAAACACACCAGAATATATAAAGTCCTTAACAATATCAAAAAGAGAAATTATTAGTTTCTCAACTTCTGATGAAATACGTTTCCTATTGATCACTTGAGAATTCAAGACATCCAAAAACGATTTTAAAAATATAGGAAGTTCTTCTTCAATTTTAGCTTTATCACCTCGAGCCACCCAGTGCTTAAAACTTGACGAAATCTTTGCTGTTGTTTGAATCATAATCTATGTAAACTCATTGCCAGTTTACATGTCAAATGTCCTTATTTGCCCTTTACAAAAACCACTTTTCTGGCAGGATAATATTTCTGAGACCATTATATTATGAATGGACGCAACAGAGATTGCCAAACTACCTCTTTGTTAGAACTTATTGATTGGCAAAGAAATTTTTTTAACAATGATTATGCTAGTGTAAAAGATGTATTCATTTCTGATAAGTTTCTAGTTCGTTCAATAAAGCATTTAATAAGAGTTCGCCCAAAACATATAAGTTTAGCAGTTTCCTATTGCGACGAAAAAAGGGGGGATGATTTTTTTTTTAATTTACTAATTAAAATGTGCCATAAAAAAATCCCAGCTCTAATATTTAGGCTGATTAAAAATGGATTAATACAGGTTGAGAAACTTTACCATTTAGGTGTACCAAATGACTTATTCTCAGAATTTCATGAAGAGGAATTAGAATATGGATTCATCAGAGAATCAATAGAATATGCAATCAAATCTGATGATATTGAAAGAACAAGAGAGTTTTATTCAAAAGGAATCCTTTCAGGTAATGAGAATGGAAAATGGTCAATCTATGAATGGTCCAAGAAGCCAAAATCATTATCTTTTCTAAGTCTATCTGCTCATTTTGGATCAATACTATGTTTTAAGTATTTACTCTGTCTTGGAGCTACTGTGGACCAAGGTGTAATCCAAAGTGTTTTGTTTAGTTATGATAAAGAAATCCTTAGAATCATTCCAATTGAAAATCCAGTCCCTACTTCAATAATCAGTCAAGCAATTTATGAAAACAAGAGTGATATTTCTCAAGATTTTTTGATTGAAGAAAATGGATTCATTGAACCAAAACTCCATCATCTATCAGTATTATTGGATTTCCCTCAATATAGAATAGATAAAGATCATTTAATCAGGGTTTTGGTAAAACTGGATAGAAATGGTTTTAGAAATGCTTTTTATTGCCTATTAGGTTTATTTGATAAATATTTTTTACCAAATTTACCATTTTTCCATTTGTTATTAATGTATTCAATTATAAAAATGGATTTGGAAATTCTAAAATATCTCACCCTTCATGGTGGTAATATCAATGATGATGTCATTCATGTAAGCATATTCTTAATAAATGTCTCCAATCAACAATAGATCAAATTGATGTTGAACGGTGTAAATTTGTTCTTGAAAAAATGGCAAGAAATAGTTACAAATTGCAAAGTTTTAAAATATTCAAACTAATCAAAGACCACAATATTGATTTCTTAGAATTTCTATTTGGAAAAATGCACTATCAAAATAGAAATGAATCAATTTGGGAAGCATTTTTATTCTGTAAAGATATGGATGTTCAAATGGCAAAGTATTTTGTGAAAAATGTTGTTTTTGAAATCCCAGAAAGAGTTCTCAGAAAATCCAATGAAATTCTGCACAATAATGATATTAGTGGCTATTTTGATAAATTGATTAGAATTGGAGAAGAATTTATAAATAATATTGATAATGTATCCCGCATTAATGAGATGCTCATGAACAGTCCTTTTCTTGTTCATTATAGAGATTCTAATAAATTCGGTGGTTTGCATTTCGCATCAATTAATAATAACTTTGAAATAGTTGAGCTACTTGTATCAAAAGGATCTATTATTGACATGGTTGAATATTCAGTCTGTTTAATATACATTTTAATACTCCCCTTCATTTTAGTTGTAGCTATCAAAATACAGAGATAGCTGAGTATTTACTCTTAAAAGGCGCGAATCCAAATTCTGTTAATAAGAGTAAAAAAACGCCCCTAGATATTGCCAATGCTAACAAGAATGCCAAACTCATAGAATTGTTATTGAAAAAAGGTGCAAAACAATTCATTTCATTAAACCAAGAGCCCATTCATAGATTATATGAAGATTTATTTTAAATGAAACTTTTCAAGTCTTTTACTTCAGAACTCACTTATTTTTGGAAAAGTTTTGTTGATAATTTGCCAGAATGGTTTGCGACTATATGCCTTGGGCTTTGTTCCGTGATTATTGCTCTGATGATCGAGCCAAAACAAAGGATTGCATTTTTTGAAAATTTCACGGAAAGATATCCTTATAATGGAGAAACAATAGGTATTCCAATTGTAGCTATTCTTATTATTGGTCTTCCGTGTGCAGTTCTTGGTGTTCTGACTTTGGTCTATCCAAGAAAAATGGAACTATGTTTAGCTGGTTTAAGTCTTGCGCAATCTCTTTGTCTGACATTGTTGATCACTGAAGCATTAAAAGTCACTGTCGCTCGACCAAGGCCCAATTTTTTCAGCTATTGCAATTTTGATCAGACGCTTCAAAAATGCACGGGGTCATCTTCACACAAAAGGGATGCGAGATTATCTTTTCCAAGTGGACATGCATCGAATTCATTTGCTTCTGGGACATGGATGACCCTATTTCTTTCTAATTTCTTTGCAAAAGGCGACGAAATCTGGTGGATTTTGATCAAGCTTATCCCAATCGCTATTGCGACTTTTATTGCAGCTTCAAGAATCACTGATTATATGCATCATGTTAGTGATGTTGTTGGCGGAACAATTATTGGAATTGGAGTATCATCAATCATTTTTAATGCCCAGGCATCGAGAATATTCATGATGAGTAAGAAGAGAGAAGATCCTTTGGGACAACTCTAAACAAAACACATAATAATTCTTTTAACAAAAATCACTTTTTTTGTATGAGCATCTCTAGCTCGTTTCTTAATGATATCGCCTCAGGACATGGGGTTTTATTGTTGTTCTGCTGGTTATGCGATGATTGGGAGTCCATTAGGGGCATAAACCCAAGCGAATCATTGAAAAATGATAACCCAAGCGTGAACATTGTGCTCAAAGAGTCTGGATTTGTTCCATAGCCTGTGTTGCTGTTAGTTCTATCGAAGCTAATTGGATTTGGAACGGGTTTTGGTGGTGGCTCAATATTCTGTATTCGCTGCTTTTCTTTGTTAACATTAGAATCTATTACAGATACAAACGGGTTTCTGACAATGGGCTTTGCATTGTTGTCAGAAAACGTGTATCGGATTTCACCTTGCTCATTTTGGTGAGTAATGATGAGATATTCGGCAACATTCAACGTAAGGGGAATTCGGATTTCATTCCCATCAACTGTGCTATACAAATGCGTCTGATAAGGTACGATATCGTCTTTAAACACCAATGAGTGCATATACATACGAATCTGAGATAAAGATGTAGTTGATGTGACTTTAATTCTCTGCAAAGGGTGGTTTTTCGTCCTAAGAACACGCTTGTTATCCGAGTTACGAAGGGGGATTAGCTTTACAAAGATATCGATCTTGTCCATTTAAGAAGTTTATCCAATTTTTTCCATTCCACTTTTCTCAGAAACATAAGTTTTATCCAAATGGGAAGGCGCGCCATAGATCACCGACCTGTTCGATCGATTTATTTTCAAGGTACTTTGTATGAATTAGGTCCCAACGGCAAACTTATGAAAAACGGGATAGTAATCACCGAAAAAGGTCTCAAAGTGCTTACATCCCAAACAGAATATCAAATGATCGATAAAAGCGAATGCTTTTTCGACACTCAATCAATTAGGGATAGCAGAATACCAGAGATTGAGGAGAAAGGATATGCAATGGAACTTTTAACTAAAAACAGTTTGTAAATTTTGTATTTATGGAAGATTCTCCTTTGTTTTCCAGGCTACCAAATAATAATCTCGGGTGTTTGTGCTGCGCCCACTACTGTATTATTCCTCCGGGAAAACTTGGTAAGTGCAGAGCTCGTGCCAATGTGAATGGTTCGCCTCATTTTCCAGCATGGGGCCGATACACACTTGCTGTTGATCCTGTTGAGAAGAAGCCTCTCTACCATTTCCTTCCAGGAACGAGCATTTTTTCTTACGGAACTGTTGGTTGCAATTTTAGTTGCCAATTCTGTCAGAATTCGAGCCTTAGCATGTGGAAGTTGGATATCGAAGATGTTGGTTTACTGAAAGAAAATGATGTCGGAAGGCTTAAAAAAGTAACCCCTGAGCAAGTTGTGAAGGCAGCAATTGACAATAAATGTCTTTCGATTGCATCAACATATAACGAGCCAACAGTGACCACAGAGTTTTCATATCAAGTATTCAAGTTAGCCAAAGAAAAGGGCCTTAGAACAGTCTATGTTACAAACGGGTATGAGAGCATTGAGTGCCTTGAGTACTTAGCACCATATCTTGATGCAGTCAATATTGATTTGAAGTCATTTAGCGATGATTTTTACCTGAAAATATGTGGTGCACATTTACAGCCTGTTTGCGATACAATTCGAAGGTGTTATGCAATGGGAATCCACACCGAAGTCACCACTTTAGTAATCCCTAAAAACAATGACAGTAATGAAGAGCTAAAACAAACTGCTGAATTTCTAGCTAGTGTTGGTGTAGACATCCCATGGCATGTATCAGCATATCATGATGATTATATGTTTGAAGGCCTTGGTCATACACCATTGTCCACTCTTAAAAGAGCTGCTGAAATTGGGAAGCGTGCTGGATTGCTTTATATTTATATCGGGAATGCTCAATCACCAGAAGAGAGGATAACTAAGTGCCCAAAATGCGGAGAAGTTTTAATAGATAGAGTTTGGTTCGGAGCAACAATCAGAATGAAGAAAGGATGCTGCGTAAAATGCGGTGAGAGAATTCCTGGCTTATTTTCTGATGCAGATCATATGAACGAGAAACTGATAAAAATTCCTCAAGATCTACGGACAAGTGTTTTTGTTCAAGAGCCTTCCAAAATGGAGATCCCAAGCGATGTGGTTATATATGCTTCAAATGGAGGTACAGCAAAAAGGTATGCCGAGATGATCTCAAGTATACTATCATACCCCGCAATCGACATTATGTCTGTTGACTTGAAACAAATGAGGAAATGCAAGCGGATTATTTTTGTAGTGGCAACATATGGAAAAGGATCCCCACCTCCATCAGCTCAAATGTTTTGGGAAATGTTGAAAGATGAATCCTCAGATCAGCTCAAAGGAATCAAATTTGCTGTTATGGGATGCGGATCCTCTTCATTCCCAAGCTCTTTTTGCGCTTTTGCACACTCATTACAAGAGAGATTAGCGGAACTTGGAGCATCTTCAGTCACAGATTTATACGAGAGAGATGAGGATAACAGTGATGAGGGTGGGTTACAAAGTTGGATGAACTCTCTCAATTTTCAATAAAAACTTAGTCAAAATTCCGGAATCATAAGGGATAAAAATTGCCCTCTTTATATTAACTCTCACAAAAATTGATACAAACCGACATGGTCTTCAGACTATTTAATGCAACATGATGATCTTAACCAGATATTTTTTAAGATCCTTTCATTCTGCAGTAAAGATGGCTCAAAACGACCAATAGCTCATATGAATGATGATGCAATCGAGTTAATCGTTAATCAAGCAACAAAAATCATGGAGAAGGATGATGTAGTTCTTCACCTAACAGGGAATTTTGTTGTTGTTGGCGATATACATGGTAATATCGACAGTCTTCTTGAAATATTTCAGAAGGTTGGATACCCACCTTACAAGTCTTATGTATTTTTGGGTGATTATATTGACAGGGGTCAATATTCACTCGAAGTCGTTGTATTATTATTAGCACTCAAAATCAAATACCCAACTAGTTTGTATCTATTACGTGGTAACCACGAAATTAGTCTTTCAAGCTCGTTTAGATTTGAGTGCCAAACATATATAAACGATACAATATATATGCAATTTGAAGATTGCTTTAATCAGTTCCCTTTAGTAGCGCTAATTAATGGAGACTATTTGTGCCAGCATGGCGGAATCTCCAAGAAAGCGCAAGATTTTTCTCAGTATAGTTCATTAAAAAAGTCTTCAAAGGTGAAAGGGATGGCACTTGATATCCTTTGGAGCGATCCTACGACAGAGATTTCTTGTTTTGGACCAATTACCAGAGGCAGGTCTCGTTCTTTTGGGAATTCAGCCTTAGAATCATTTTTAAAGAAAAGCGGAATTAAGGGCCTAATAAGAGGGCATAGTTATGTGGAACAAGGTGTCAAACAAGATTTCCTTGGGTGTACTACTGTTTTCTCCTCCACCGACTACTTAGGAAAGGGAAACACATCAGCAGTACTCTTAGTTAATTACTCAGGGATATCGAATGTATTATTTGCACCAAACCCACAAGCCAGAAAAAATGCTTTTCCCATATGGCTCCTCGAGGAGACATGTGAAAGCATCCGAGTTCCAGTCCCACTGGATGTCACTTTTTCTGACATTTTTGCCTTATAGAATGTAATAAAAATTTATTTAGAGGAAAAATCCTCAAATGAAAAAGATTGTTAATGATGAAGAGGACTATTGGAGGTCAAGGGAGCTTAAGCTAATTGACCAAATGGAAAAGCCTATGACCCAATTGTTCAAAAATTGTGTGTTTTACATTTTGGGTTTTGTAGGACGAGGTTCTGAGTCCCGGTTAAGCCTCTCAAAGACAATAGAGAGAAATGGAGGTAGGGCCACTCTAGCAATTACGGGCCAAGTGACACACGTAGTAGCAACTAATCTATGTCATAGCAAAAAGAAACAGCTGTTCAAGGCAATCAACAAAAGAAAAATGGTTATTGTTAATCCAGAATATGTGTTTGAATGTGTGAAACAGGGGAAAATGATAGATCCCACACAGTACTTGAGTGTAAAACAGGATTCGTGCTTGATTACTGAGTTTTTAGAATCATAAATGGCTGAGTTTGTTCATTCGAGTTATAAAAAAAATTCTTATATAAATCAAATTGTTAATGGAAAATGGGTTCCATATTCTGAAGATAGGCAATATCTGGTTTATTATCAAACTCATTTGGAAATATATGGATTATCTGGATCTTATGAAGTTCCTCAATTGATAAAACTGTTTGAACAGAGATTATTCATTAAAATATCAGCTGTTTGTGCTGGGCCACTAATCAAAGATGTATGTTCTGCTTTGGTATTGACAAAGAATTGTTTTTTTCAGATGTTTTTTTCGACAGATGAGGGATTATTCACTACAATTAAGAAAATAACTCTCCCAGAATTATGTTTTAATGCAAATTTCATTCATTATTTTCGTAGTTCAATTCTAATCTCTGCTCCCAATGGAGGAATGTGTTCATTTTCTTCAATTAGTTATGAAATTCGTTTCTCCTGTAAACCAACCAACTGTGTTTATCAAATATTTAAGCATTCGTTCAATGAGATAATAAGAATTGAATCTGGACCTACTATTTCTCGTTATGGATCTGATTCTTCCAGATGCATTGAAAGTATATACAATGAAGATCATATTGTGTATGCTTTTTCATTTGGTTTTGAACATATTGTGATCTGTTTTAATGATAAAGTCATATCATATTCAAATGAAGGATCCATTGAGATCATATTCCCCAATGATTTTTATGAGACAAATGATACCATTATATCTCATACAGAGATTAATATCGGAACATGGGTGTTATTATCAAAAAATTTCAATCTTTATTTACTTTTAGCATCGACAGAGGTCTTTTTATTGTCCTCATTCGATGGAGCAGGCAAATTATTACCTCTCGATTCTGATTACATTATTATACAAAAAATGAATGGGAATTGCTTCTTATATAACGTTGAGACAAATCAAACCAGATTGTGGTTCGAAAGCAGTGCTTGCAGATTTTTTCAGAGGATTCTGTCACCATCAAGAGTATACTCACTTGTAGATAACTCTATTTCCCAAGAAGATATCGGAATAAGATTAAAATCGTCCAAAATAGTTCCAATACCTCAAGACTTCTCAAAATTATTTGGATTGGTTTTTAATGGGGCTTCATACTTTCTTGGAGTTTTTCAAGGAAATTCGAGTTTATATTCGCTTTCATTCGAAAAGATCACAGACAAACAGATTGATATTAATGAAAATGCTGAAACAATTGGAATCATAACTTTTGGTTCCTCAGATAAAACTTGTTTAATCCAAATATGGAAAACTGGTTTCACTGTTATTCTGGGTTCAAAATCTAAAAACATTGAACTTGAAAATGAAATAGTATCAGATTTCACATTTAACAATGATCATGGGGTCATTTTGCTTAGTAATCGTGTTATTTACCTTGTATCTTTTGAACACATTGAAATTAATATACATCGTATTAGTATTATTGAACAAGCAACTGTAATTGCAATCCCTCAACATTCTTCTGATTTTATTCTTTTTGGAAACCAAGAAGGGATGATATCATCATATAAACTCAGAGCAAAATCAACTCTCAATCATGATATCATTTTCAAGAACATTCATAATCCCATATTATCTTTAACTTTTCTAGATTCTGAGTATTTTGTAATCGGATTAGAAAATTCTTTTATGATATTGAAGTTCACAGCTCATGAGCCATCGATAGATACAATGATTCATGTTCCTTGTGGAAACATGATCCCAAAATTTTTTTTATCAGCAAATTTTTTATTGTTAAATGGTACGGTATCATGGATTATTCGAGTTATGGATAAAAAACCTATAATTATGCCAATGGCAAGCCAAATTGTTGGAGATGTAGTGTTTTGCAGATCAGAATATCATATTTACACATTCACACAATCAAATGTTCTGATGTTTAATGAATTGTCTTCATCATCAATCGAAAAAATTATCAAATTTGAAGACCCTGTTTTGAATTATTGGTTGGTTTCTGAATCTAAAAAGCTACTATTATGTCTGGCTAAATGCGTTTTGGAACTTGATACAGAAACTTGTCTTGAAAAAGTTTTGTTTAGGTTTCCTGATGAGCAAAAATATATCATGTCTTCATACAGGGAATCTGATAAATGCCTTGTGTGGGTAAGTGAGATTAATTATGGATGTCAACTATATTATTCAAATTATGACAACTATAGTGGCTTGGAGCATATTTTTACATGTTTCCATCAGTCGAAAGTGAATATTGTATGCATTTATATGTCTGGTTTTATAGTAGTATCTGGTTTTGAATTGTATTTTTATTACATATTGAATGGGATGTTGATATCTGATATTAAAATAGATTTCGGAAGTGAGATTTCTGAGGTAGGAATCTGTAAGGAACTTTTGTATGCATACTTCTCAAATGGAAGCATTGAAGTATTTGAGTTCAATGGTTTTGATTTTGTGAAACTAGTCCAATATGATTCCATTTTAAATGCAACATTTGTTTGTCCTTTTTCAGGTTTTATGGCTGTATCTGATCTTTTGGGTAATATTGCATTAACGGAGCTTAAGAATACCCTTAGAAGGACACAAAAAAAGATATCAATATCCATGGGTTGTAACATTGGAGATATAATAACATCCTTAGAGTCAAGGCACAATTTTTATGACTATATTTTGTATCGTACAATATCAGGATCAAGCGGATTCATAATGCAGTTACCACATATTCCATCAATTCTAATCAAAGCTAATTTCTTGTTAAGAGTACAGAATGAAATTGCCAATAAGCTCATAGAACTCACGCAGATTGACTATACATCATTTCGTTTTATGCATGTACAATCATCAAATATTCTTGATCTTGATCTTGTAGAAGTATTCTGGTCTCTTTCGAATGAGCAACAAAAGAACATATGCTCAGCATTGTCACCTGCTAGTGATCCTTCAACAATATATGAGATTTTTTGGTGTATCAAGGTTATTACTAGCTATTACTTATATTAAATGTTTGTTTAGTTAATTCTACAGCACCCTCCATCAGATTCATTGGTATTCTCTTTTTTAACATGATACTTAGTGATCAAATTACCATCTTTGTCTAAAACCCCACAATCAACAATCACAACCTCTTTTGTTGGTGTTCCTTTCTTAGTTCCGCACTTCTCAATCTCCTTAACAACATCCATTCCTTCAATTACGGATCCAAAAACGACATGCTTGCCATCCAAACTTGGACACTTCGAAGTGGTAATGAAAAACTGACTCCTGTTCTTATTAGGACCGCTGTTTGCCATCGACAAAACCCCGGGCTTGTCGTGAATCAAATCAAAATTCTCATCATCGAAATACCTACCATAAACAGATTCCCCTCCATGGCCATCATGCTCGGTGAAATCTCCGCTCTGGCACATGAATTTTGGGATGATTCTGTGGAAAGTGCACCCTTTGTAATGTAGGCTCTTCCCACTTATTTTGCTCAAACCTCGCTCCCCCGTGCAAAGTAACAAAAAATTCTTGCAGGTGCGGGGAACAACATCATTGCGAAGCTCAAACACAATGCGCCCAGCCGGAGATCCATCAATACTAACATCGAAAAAGGCCCGCGGTAATTCCATAATATAACTGTAAAAAAACCCTTCCTATCGTATAAACGAGGATTATCCAACCAGAGTAAGTCAATTATTTGATTGCTTTTTGACATATTTGAGAATTATCTGTCAATCATTTTGCCATTCATATGGTCGCAATTCTTACTGTATGTGCAATTATTGCATGTGTTAGTGGTGCTGTAAAGATTGTCCAAAGCTTCAAGACCGAGACAGTCGAGCAAATTACTGGTTCTGGCCACGGCAAAGGCTTCTGGGACTTCTATTCCTACTCTTCAGTTGATTCAATGACAATTAAGATGGAACGTGGTGGCGAATATATTTCGAAGAGATTAATTCCAAGAATTATGACATCCCCAAGTGCTCAAATCCAAAAGAACAAGCAAGACTTGATTGACTACCTTGAAGATCTTGCTGATTTCGAAGGTTACACAATGAAGCAAGCTCAAAAGGCTATCAATTCAGTTTCATTCAATGCTGGTGAAGGCAAACTCTTCCTTTACATTTTCACATTCACACCAGAGCAAACTCAATTCGGACAAGGTCTTACAATTGAAACAATGAGATCAGAAGCTCATGGTATTAAGATGGCTCAAGACTGGATGCTTGTTAACAAGATTTCTTCCAACATGCTCAAGCTTAAGAACATTGCTGAAATCCGTTATATCCCAACAGGTATCACCCCAGCCAAGATTGTTGATGCCATTTCCATCGCTTTCGCTCCAGTTGCCCTTGGTCTCGTTAAGGTTCCATCTGGCTTCCTCGATGCTATGAAGGATGCTGTTGCTCAAGCTGCTAAGAACCCATCAGAACTCCCAGTTCCATTCACCCCAGAGCAAATGAAGTTTGCTACCGAGCAATATGATGCTATGATCAAGCGCCAAAAGGAACGTGATCAAATGGCTATTGATGGCATTAAGGAAATTGGAGAGGGAGTTGCCAAGCTTGCCCCCCAGAAGTAAAATCAAGGTCTAAGGTATTTAAACAACTAGGTATTATACTTATTTATTATCTCTCTTTGTTGTTAATAATGAACTAGCGTAATGAAAATAGAATTAGTGAGAAGATACCCAAGTATGTAGGAGATTGATCCAATCTTTTGGGCATTCTCAGAGAAAATACATTCGGTTGGAAGAGGAGGTAGAGTTTGAGCAGGTGTCCATAGACCAAGTTGATTAATAGTTGGTTCAAGTGTGGGTGCTGGTGTTGGAATAATACAGAAAGCTGTTTCGAAGTATCTTAATTCGAATGTAGAAATGTTGGGATTTGTAGCTAGGATAACTCCAGCAATGGTGACTGCCCCTTCCAATAGTTTCTTTGTATGGTAAATATGGCAATTAAGAACAGACACTTGCCCATAGAACAGTGTTTCTCGGTTATCTGATAGAACACTATTCTCAATATATGTTAAATCAGTTGAGTATATTACACCAGAACCACTTACTTGATTAGAGATAAAATTGGAATAGCTGATTCTCCATACTCCAGTTTGTGATTCAAACCAGATACCATAATCATTAGCAGTATTGTACGCAAATGTCAAAAAGGTCATATTTGATCCACCATCATTTTGATAGCAGATTCTAAAACCAGCAGCTTGATGAACCTTATTTCCAGTGATATTAATGCTGGAAATTCTTCTGATTCCGTATAGAATATCAACAACTCCCTTTTGAGTCGAGAATTTAATCACTTCAGGACACTGAAACATTGTCACCTGATCCCATGTATGATTACGATATGTTGTACAATGAGCAAACATTCCCCTATTATCGCCACTTGTGGCTCCAGCATAGCATCTATTGGCACATACTTTGGAAAATGCATAGGCGCCAGATGTCGAATAAAAATATATACAGCCTCCATATCCCGCACTTGAACTATGTCTACAATAATAAAATACTACGTTCTCAACAACAAAGTGAAGGGGATCCAGAGTCATGCTTATTACCCCACCATGTGGAGCTGAAGTAATACTATTGAAAAAACAAGATCCAACATAATAGTTAGCAGGAGGGTTCTTAAGACCATTTGGGCATAATACATCAGGGAAAAAATCTGAAAAAGCTGATAAAAGCAAGAGTCTACTCACCATATCCACCTATTTCAAGTGTTATTTATAACTGTTCTCAAATTTGAAATAAAAAGGAGTTACAACATAACTGTTTTATACTGTAGAATCGATGAACCAAATTCTATCAAATTCAACTTTTTATCCCCTGAGGGAATATATTTTGGAATTCCAATAATAATATGGAGAATAAGATAGTCTATTTAGGCTGTATCAATGAGAGAAAATTTTAAAAATCTTATGTTGTTTTTTGCTGTTTTTTCAAGCTCTTTGTTAGTTTCAAAACACGAAGAGATGTCATTTTTGAGTTATATGAGGAAAACCAAGCAATTTTTTGTTGGTGAGGAATACTCATTTAGGTTAGGAATATACTTGACACGGATGAGATATATCCAAGAGTTCAACCAAGGTTCTCATTCGTTTTTAGTCGGAGAAAATCGCTTGATGCATTTGACTACAGCTGAGTATCGCTCTATTTTGGGGGCAAAGCGAGGATTTGAAGCCAAAAATGCTGAGATTGTTAAAGCTCCCGAGAATGGACCAAAAGAAATCGACTGGAGGACCAAAGGAATAGTAAATCCTGTTAAGGATCAGGGAAGTTGTGGTTCTTGTTGGGCATTTTCTGCAATTACTGCTCAAGAATCTCAATGGGCCAAAGTTCACAACGAATTATTCTCTCTATCTGAATCAAATCTGGTCGATTGCGTAACAGCTGCTGCTGGATGTGGTGGTGGTTGGCCTTATGATGCATATGATTATGTAAGAAGTGATCAAGATGGAATGTTCATGAAAGATTCTGATTACCCATATCAGCCAGTTACAGGAATGTGCAAATTTGATAAAACCAAGGGAGTTACAAAAATCCAAAGTTACACAATCAGCAAATTAGGAGATGATGTTGAACTTGCAAATCGTGTTGCATCACATGGTGTCGCATCAGTGTGTATTGATGCATCGCTACAATCTTTCCATATGTATAGCAGTGGAATATATGATGATATGGGCTGCTCTGCATGGGACCTTGACCACGCTGTTGGCTTAGTTGGATACGGTACTGAGGGATCAAAGGACTTCTGGATCATCAGAAACTCATGGGGATCTGATTGGGGAGAAAGCGGATATATCAGGATATTAAGAGGAGACGATCTATGTGGAGTCTCTTCAATGGCAGTGCTACCATCAGTAGGTAAATAGCTCCTAGTCAAACAGTAGTTTTGTTTTTATCGATTCCGACCTGTCATTCTTTCAAAAAGTCAGCTGAACAATTGTTACGAATCAAATAATTAAATGCTGTTAAATACAACAATGAGACCGAGAAAGGCAGATTTCCACATTTGGAGGATGGGATCATTTGTTATAATATCATTTTTATATGCACTTGTATTCTTCCATAGAGTTAACCCATCAATAGTTGCTGCTGATATGGCACAAAGTTATAACGTTTCAAAGGGATCGTTTGGAATTTTCTCATCAATGTATTTTTATCCATATGCAATTATTCAACCATTTGCGGGTTTGTTAGCGGATATTATGGAGCCATCATATTTGATTGGTTTTGCTCACATAACTTCATCAATTGGATCATTCATGTGCGGGTACAGCAAGTCGTTTTTTGGTGGCTGCGTTGGAAGGCTGCTCGTCGGCCTTGGATCCGGGCCGACTTATGTTCCTGTCACAAGGTATTTCGCAAATTGGTTTGATTTGAGTATGTTTCCAGTGTTATCAGGTATTTTACTAGCAATTGGTGGATGTGGAGGCATAGTTGCTCAAGGATTGCTGCCTGTTTTGACACTTAAATATGGGTGGAGGCTTTCTTTCTATCTTTTTGGATTAATTGATTTCTTTTTTGCAATTCTATGTTTAATATTTGTAAAAGGAAACCCAGTGACATTGGGTTTTGATCCCGTTAATGAGGATCTAGCAGTAGATGTTACAAAACTCCCATTATCAGAAAGATTATCATCTCTTGCTGGTAATTTTATTACTGTGATCAACTATCCATATTTTTGGGTTGCAACTGCAATTGTGGTCACTATTAATGGCCCATATTTTAATGCAGCTGGGTTATGGATAGGTTCTTATTTGAAAGATGTTTTTGATTATGATATTAACAAATCTGGAAGAACACAGATTTATATTTCTGTTGGTATGATAATAGGGTCATTACTTCTTCCATTGATTTCTAACCGAATCAACTCAAGGAAGCGGGCTTTGATAGGTACTGCCACTCTATCGTTTATATCTGCAGCAGTAATGTATTATTTTGGTAAAAATCTCCCAATATGGGGACTTAATGCAACATTAATTGTATTTGGCGCAGCATCAAATCCTGTTACCACTATTGGATATCCATTAATTAGAGAATACTATCATCCATCAATATCAGCCACATCAACTGGTTGCTCTAATTTTTTCACATTTATGTCATCGGCAGGATACCAAACTCTTACAGGTATCATTATTCAGCGATTTGGTACAAAACCAGGGACTACAACATTTGTTGAAGATGGGTATAAATATGGTTTATGGCTTTTTTCATGCATTTCTTTCTTCATAGCCATCATTCTTGGTATATTAGTTAAAGATACACATATTGCTACAAAAGAATATCAATCTATAGATGAACCCAATAATGAACTAGACCTGACTGAGAAAAGTGAGTATAAATAACTATCTTTTTATTTTAAACGTATACAATGTTACTCTTTATCACATTTCTATTAGGCTTTAATGGCATAGAATACATAAGTAACAAGCCAGAGATATTAAAAGAAGATGCAGAAAAAGTGTCGAATGTACTGGCAATGATTGATGAAAAATCAAAAACTTATTCACAGAATTTGTCTAAAATGTTTGTGAAATATTGCAAAAATCTTGATGAAACTAAAAGAAGAGCGTTAGCAATTCAGATTATGCTTTGTGAACATTCAAAAGATGGGAGAGGAGCCAGACTACCTAAATACGAAAGTGATGATCAGTTTCTAAAAGAGATTTCCAAAGATGATTTCAGAACATACACCACCTATTTTACCAATATTGATGCAATTTGTTACCATGCTACACATGAATTCCAAACCCAGGACAATTTGCGTAAAGTTGGAAACTTATTCTCAGCGATTAACTTCTCCACTGAGTATCTTATGTCACTCCAGAAGCATATGAAAGCAGAAAATAGCAAAATTAAGAGCGAGCTTGGTATTATTCAATCACAAATCACCGAAGAAGCAGAAAAATTAAACGCAATTATGCTCTCACTTCAACATGCATACAGCAATCTATCTCTAATTAACAAAATGGCAAGCACATATATTGAAAGGTTTAAGAATGCAAAACTGTATCTTAAAGTCCTTGCTGTTGCATTTATTGCATCATTGCTTATTCCTAATTTGTTTATTCCAGTTCTTTGTGTAACATCTCTTATGTTAATGATTGAAGCCCACTATGATTCAATGGAATCATCAAGATTCCTGAGGTACCTTAGAGCCATTTATCTTGCACTTTGCACGACTATCGGTGCTTCAAGTACGTGGTTGAGATTATTGGTTATTAAACAAAGGATTTTTGGAAACTCCAAATCAAAGTACAGGTTAATCCCTTCTTTTGCACATAAGAACGATTAATGTCTGAAGAGAGAGTTGTTACGCTGATTTCTCCAAAGAAACTTGCTGATTATGTTACCAGCAATGAAAAAGTTTTGGTGATTGATGTAAGAGACTCTGATTATAATGATGGTGGACACATTAAAGGGTCGAGGAATATTCCATCATTTTTATTTAACGCAAGCACCGTTAAAGACATATTAGATTTATCATTAGAAGATAAATATGAGACTATATTGTTTTATTGTGCATACGGCCAGCAAAGATCAGTAAAATGCGCCAATACAATGAATAGTTATATTAATAGATTAGATAACAAGCCACTTATACAAATATCCTTTTTGGAAGGAGGATTTATGAGTTTTCAACGGACAAAAGGCTGCGAAGCTCTCATAGAAAAGTAAATCATTTATTAATACACTTAGAAAGTTTGATTCCACCACATATATACGACAAAATCAAGAATGTTATCACTAAGGCGATAAAAATGTATATAGACATCGACTTAAGCCATGAGCAACGCATCTTATTCTTCAATAGAATTGCTTGATTTCGGAAATCTTCACTTGTTAGCACAAGATCCTCAGATTTTGTTGACATTCTTTCGAGTTCAGTACCCCTGTTAAGGGCTAATTGCACCGAATCAGAAATATACTTCTGAGTCTGATCTAAATCTCTCCTAATTTTGTCAGTTTTCGATAATGGCAGTGTAGCTTCCTTCAAACAAGACTCAAAAAGTGATCTGGCTTGTTTTGTAAGTGAGTTCGGCAATGTTTGAGATGGAACATCACCAATTGTAGCAGCCCATCTTTTTTCCAGTATCTCCAAAAATTGCAAAGGAATATGTGTTTCAGTATCCACACCCGAAGCACAAATAAAAGTTAAACTTGTACTCTTGTAAAATGAAAAAATATATCTATTCATCCTCCTCTGCTCATTTTTTACGAACGGAGTTTCAAGAAGTTTTTGAATCTCGCGGCTTAAATCTTCCCCATCAGTCGAAAAAGTCGCTAAAACAACCCCTCCTCTAGCTACAGCAGTAAAACAAATGCTCATAAATAATGGTCTGGTGGTTATGTAATAAAATGGTGGTATTTGGTGAATCTTTGTCTCTACTTTCTATTAGGAACCAGCAATTTATACCCAAATTTCTTGAGAAATGCTTTAATTTCTTGCTCCAAAAAGAAAAACAAGTAGAAGGTCTTTTTCGAATTAATGCATCAGAGAGAGAATTAAGAAAGCTTCAAACAACGATAGATGCGACGGGAGATTTTAACATTGATGAAAATACGTCTCCTTATGCTATAGCAAATTTAATTACTAGGTTTATTGGGATGATTCCTGAGCATTTGTTGATTGATAGCAACGCAGGTAGATGGGATAAGATAATGACCGAGGGAATGGAAAAGACTGAGGTTTATCGCAATGCTAGACATCTTGTGAAGAAACTTCCTCCTTTGAACAGAGCCCTTTTCTCAAGATTAATTGCATTTTTCATGATTTTGGCCAAAAATGAGTCTAAAACCAGAATGGGAATAATGCAGTTTTCTATTATACTATCGCCAATTCTTGTGGAGAAGCAAACTGATCGCACATGGCTTTTCAAGCACCCCAAAGTAATGGTGTTTTTCGAGAACTATGATAAAATTTTCTCGAGCTGTAGCTCACTGGAAAATGATCTCCTTATTTCTTTAGATGTGTTTGAACAGAAGATTGGGAATCTTGATTCTCAGTATTTCCTAAAAACTGATCTTGGACAGGTAAAATTGACTCCAATAATTGAAACTAAGCCAAAAAAGATGTGTAGGCATGTTAACATAGAGAAGAAAACATGGGACGGGATGATATCTACATTGCTGGCTAAAGATAAGCGAGCCAATCTCGATTCTAGGTCCTTAAAAACCACATTTTAGTAAAACGGAATAAGTATTTATGAAGTCTCCAAGAACCAAAATAGCATTTCCTGGGTTCAGCCGGCTGGTTTCTCTAAGATCTATGAAGCTGAAGCGATTTCCTAATTTGCCTAATAGTGATAGGATTTCTGAATTGATTCTCTCGATGAATCCAATTAAAAATTTCAAAGGAATGGGTTTAATGCAAGAATTAGAGGTTTTAAATTGTGACGAAACAGAAATATCTTCATTTGAGGGAGCAACTTCTCAACCAAAGCTAAATACAGTGTCATTTAATAAGACACCATTATCATTATATGAAAATTCTCATTTAATGGCCTTTATAGTATTTGGTGACTCTATTTCGATGGTTAATGGGAGAAAATTATCAACTGATCAAAAAAAGAAATGTAGAGAATTAAGGTCTTTGGTCATTGATTATTTGAGCACCGGATGGATAATCATTGATACAGACCCAATTAGATTTTTCAATTCCAGAACAATGCAGAGGAAAACAGTCTTTTTTAACCCAGAAAAGCCTATATCAGTTCAAAAAGACATCATGTCCAGTTATAGATCCAATAATAAACATAACCAAACAAGAAGAGTTCATCAAAGTATTCCAATAACTCATTTGATTACCAAAACACATGACTCTCAATCCACATCATGTTTAGCTCTTCCATCTAAAGGTATAAAGGTCTATTCGAGTATCACAGGAACAATACATGCATTAAAAGGGAAAAAGGATGGAAAATTAGTTGAACCTTATGTTAATCAATTAAATAGCACAGAAATGGAGTTCATTGATGATTATGAATCAATGATATCGTCAAATCATCAAATAAGCGGAAAGGGAAAATTAAACATATCACCAATTGAAGATCATACAGAAGAGGGCCTTCCAATTATTGAAAATGAAGAGGAAGAAGAAGTATTAACCAAATCTCAATCCATTGTAGAACAACCAATCATGTCACTAACAGAAGATCATACAGAAGAGGGTCTTCCGATTATTGAAAATGGAGAAGAAGAAGTGTTACCTAAA